>Ga0157364_1008077_pt1 | contig 10889 bp, 3 predicted proteins | sample AttsexASBM2_FD_111476 | JGI IMG/M metagenome (GOLD analysis project Ga0157364, IMG submission 111476) | Fungus gardens microbial communities from leaf cutter ant in Ribeirão Preto, State of São Paulo, Brazil - Atta sexdens ASBM2 | ecosystem: Host-associated > Fungi > Mycelium > Unclassified ... | reverse complement strand
TTTGTTATAGCATCAAAGGAGTTTGAAAATTTATGGGCGGAAGATTATTGCTCTTAACCGATTTCAACACGTCATGCCATTTTTCGTTCACGTGATACACGTGCCGTAGCGAACACGCGGAACAAAAGGGACTCGCTTCGGTCTCTGCCGTCATTTCGTCTTCGTCATTATCTACGTTTCAACCGTATCGGATGCTGACCGAGACTTAGCGTGGCCGCACTGTACAATGCGATCAATTTTCCATCCTAATTGACCGACATTACAGATGTGCGGGTTGAGTCTAATGTATATAACTAGCCTGTTATATAGAGTCAGACTTCGAAGTCAGTACGAAGTCACGCAGATTTAACTCAATTTAAATTAAGCTGACGAACGTTACAGAGATGCGTCTGCAGATTCCGGGAAAGAGACGCTGACTCCCTTACCTGTTATGGACCGAAATACATCATTACGTGTATCATATTACGTTACCCGATCACGCAGGAATAATAATCTGAATATTACACGCGTGTCACAAATTACAATTTTCCTTTTTTTATTTATGGAAAATATACAGACAGAAACACAATAGATTGACTGCTTATCCTTTAAAAGTTTTTAAGTAATGAAACAGGATTGCGCGATGCAAACACACACATTTTGTTCGATATCTTTTTCCTTCTTATAAAAATATACGGAACATAAACATATATAAATAGCTTACGTAACTTGTTTGCACAACCTTGTGTCGCGAAAGTATATACATACATAAAAAAAAGGAAGAACACATACTCGATGAAGCACGTTCATGGTTGCATTTGCAACGTTTGCTTATATCGAAACAAATACATATAAAAACTTAGTCTAGAATCTTCTTTTAAAAGTTCTTATCTAACTTGAAAATAAATACATCTAGAAACAAATGAATACATAGTTCACTTAGGAAAATCTCTGTTTTTTCGTCGCGTTTCTTCAACTTCGTCAAAGGATCTTCTTCTTCCATCGCGATTTAATTTGATCGATCACAGTCGCTTTCACATCTCGCCTAATCTCATCATACAGCTAGAGTAAGATGAGAAACTTTTGAATAGCTCTGCGTACACGATAGTTTCCGAACAATATCTGCACATGGATGCACCGTCATGTAAGATGCAGTTCGCAGCATTTGACAGCACTACTGCTGAAACTTATTTTCGTAAAAGAACGCAGATATTTAAGCTAATATCGTTGATTTAAACGCATCTATTCGAGCCGACGAACATCGCATTCATTGACAATCGAGAAGTTTGATGGATAGGGACAGCGGCGTGACCCGGGTCTCGATGGTGGCTGTACGCATCGGCGCCTAGAACGAAAATAAAAATTTTCGTGGAACTTGGAACTGCCGAAGTCCGAAATCTCGTTTAATCGACTGTCTTGAAGCTTGAATGTTTTTCTTAAACGTTGAACATTCAATGTTGTTTTTTGTAATTGCGGTTATCATATAATAGAGTTTTCTTCATTTCTTCAAGAAAATATCGATGTGTAATTACTCTTCTATTAATCGCATGGAAACATGCAAGATGTGAAGTGGGGGGGGAGGAGATTTACTTATCAATTAGTAGAGAAAAATATCTAATTATCGAGATAACAAATTACCATTACGATCATGCGATGAACGTCTGTTATATGAAGTTGGAGGGTTAAAAAAAATCGGCAATGTTATTACGAAAATGGTGAAAATGGAATCTCTGGCGTATGCGACAACAGGAAGTTCCACAGTTGTGTTGACGAGCTTCAGAAGAGGATGAGACTGAAGCTGTGTCTAGAAATACAGGCAACAACCAACTGTTAACTTGAATGTATGAGTAGAAAAAAATGAAAGTGTTAATGTGACTTTTCAATTTTTAGCAAACAAGAGCCATGGAAATATGCCTCTTTTTTAATGCGGTATAGATTTACTTTTGTCTTCATAAGATGTTAAAATATCTCTTGCAATTGCATGGATAAACGTAACATTAACAACACGTAGAGCGCGGATAATCGAATTGATGTGACAATTACACGAATTCGTCCTGAATCAAATTCTATTTCACGCTTAAAATGATGCTTAAAATAAATTTGATTTGATGGCTGTAAGATCGTTATGTATGCATATCAATTTAAATTTTTTAATGCAAAACTTTGTCGATAAAATAATTTATGATTTTATATGAGATGTCATTGAAGTTAATGATGCCTCAGACTAAAAGCTTCATTGAATTGAATAAAATTTACAGCGTCATAACGTTCGAGATAGATAATACCTACTTTATTTCTTTGACGAATATTGAAGATACCGTAGATGATGGGATTCATGCTAGAGTTGGTGCACGCGAAGAAGAAAAGAGCTCTCTGAATGCGTTTGTCGACTTTGAGGGCTGATGATCGATCAATCCAATACCTGTTTGCACGCGTTTGCCGATAAAGATCACAGAATTTAATAGCGAGATTTTTAATACAGGAGATGTTATTTTCCTTTTTGTAAGATAGAATTTGCGTATCTATAGCCGTGAACGTCAGTCACGTCAATGTACATCAATCATCGATCTTTTTTATATACTATTATTTACATAATCTGGCGATACTGTCAACTTTTTGAAATGCGTATGTTATTATTATATATCGCGATTGATTTTTTAATTGACGAGAAAAATATTTTAGAAATTAAGAGTAATCATAGACTCACCAAACGCTCATCACGTAGTAAGGACTCCAACAGATAATGAAGACAGCGATAATAGTTATCGTCATTTTTAAAGTGCGTACTCGCGCTCGGCTTAGAAAACTGCATGAGGAGCGACGTATTCTATCTACAAAGAATACCTGTTTAGTATACCGCATCATTTATTTATTACTATACGTATTAGATAGTATCTCTTATTAAATTTGTATTTGTTAAATAAATCAGAAATACATCGAGAAAAAGTTTGGTAATAGCAAAATGTATTTTGTTTAGCGAATTGGTGTGTGCAATATTTAGAATATTATCAAACATAATAATAGTAATCAATTTATGATGATAATTATTAAATATTTAGACAAGTAAAATTAGTTAGTTCAACTACATGCTAATTTTTTATTACATTAACCGAACATTCGATTGAATTTATTTCATTAAATAACTATTACTTAAATAACTAGATTCTTTTTTAGTGCACGCGCTTCAAATAATTTTGAGCAATATGAATAATTCTTACAGCGCGATAAATTACATTCAACCATACCTTCACTTCTCTCCCTGGATCTACGGCAGATCTCCATGAAAATACTGGTGTAAGTATAGAATATTACAATAAGGGGGCACCAATACATCACTACCATACCGAACAAACTGTAGAAAACTTCGTGCACGTGCGATGGGAAGATATTGAACGTTATACATTGCGTATAACAAGTGTAATTTGGATGCGTCTCGAGATGGAACACCAACATCTACAAGAAACGAAATTTACCGTTTAACGCCAATCACGAAGCGAAGTGGCATTTTATGCAATTTGAATAAAAATTAATGCACCTGTGGCATGGAACAAAGTATAGAGCCAATCCACGCAAGCATCAGCAATATCTTCCCTCTCCTGTGAACATCTAGTATTTGGAGAGGTCGCATCACGGCGTAATATCTAAAAGATGAAGTTACATGTGTAGTCTTATCCAAAACGTGCGATTATTCTAAATACCGCAAATCGTGTTAACGTATTCCGCAGCAGAAATATCCCGAATATATCATAGATATCCTATTGACATTGCGTTATTAAATTGTTTCTATTATTATATATTAATGATACTGATGTAACTTGTAACTTGGACATTCTGCTGTATGGGATACAATGGATTGGAACTAATAATAAATTTAATTGGATGCACTCACAATCAGTGCTCATTAGTGCATATATATTAAACCTATATTACTATTGCATTGTACATAATTGCCGTAAAGATATGTCTTTGACAAATATAAAAACGAGTTACAAACTCTGAAATCTTCAACACATTTTGTTGTACTATTAAATAAAATATATATTTTATAATTCGAAATATTTACATTTTACTTTTATAATTAGATTAAATCAGTGTACAACTTTTAGGCTTTAATATGCAGTGCGTACTAAAAGTGTCGCAGAATAAACGCGATTTATGGTTATTGTTGTGCTGACCTGTCTATACTTATGCAGATTATTACAAAGGATGAAAGATACAGGCCGAATGTCCTGAAGAAAGCCATTATGCGACACATCGCGTCTCCTGCTTCCCAGGATACCGTGCTCGCCCATCCGATTTCGAATGGCATCATCAGGAATGTCACCTGGACAATGACAAGATGCAACATATCTCATGTTTGCTACAAGCAAATCGCGAACGGTATGATTACTTTATCGCAAGTTATTTGCGCTCACGGCGTTATACTTACAAAGAGGTCAGCGATCGACAAGTGCATTACGAGATTCTGTATCCGGGATTTGGACTTTCGTTTTTTTATTATGGTCAGCACGGAAATATTTCCAATGGCCGATATCACCATTAGGATGCTGTAAGTGATGATCGTCACCAAGTGGCCGTCATTGAAACGCAATTCGATTGGCAGTTCTGCGTGAATAGTGCCATTGCACTTGAAGCTCTCTTCGTCCTCGGCCTCGTCTAATTGCATTACATTCCCCATATCATTGAAGATTAAATTGTCAATCATCTGAAACTGTCACGATCTTGTTAAAGATATATCTTTCGCAATCATATATTTTTTCGATTTGCGGATTTTAATTGCGGAATTACTTCAAAAGTTTTTCCTTATCTGAAAGTTTATAGAATAATAAAAAGAAATGTTAGAGGATTCGTTGTGATGAATTCGAGATTTCACACTTTTAGCTTGGAAAGTTTGGGAAATAATAGATCCGGATAATATATATCTAAAGAGAATGAAATAATACGTAATTATTCAAACAGATATACGTATCATGACGAACGTTTGTCAAATCGTATTTGTTTGTATTTAATGATTTGGCCTTTAAATGTAATACATAGATAGCATCAAAGAATTGCATTACAAAGTGATCTGCGATTCAATACAAAGCTTGGATAACTAATCGCGATTGAAGAAAAAAAATAAGATTAAAACATAAAAAAAAGATCTTTTAAACTTTTATTTTTTATTTATCTATTATATTAAATGCAAAACGCAAAATGATTTTGCTGTAAAAATCACTTAGCTTCTCAAATTAATTTCCTATTATTTCTAAAAAAATATTTACATATGAAGAGATATTTAAAAAAGAAAATATAAAATAGTTTTCAGACAGAATATGTTTTTTATGAGGTGTTTATATTGTTTTGTGTCTTACGAGAAAAGGGATGAAATCGCCTTCACGTTGCAGAGCTTCGGGTTGAATGATCGCATAAATCCTGAATTACATTGTAAATCAGCCGAAGAGAGCGTGCCGAGTGCAAAATAATATATTTCGAAGCGACATTCGTCGATCGCGATCTACTTGTAATTGTGTCGCCCCTGTGTGCTAGTGATAACGAACCCTCATTGTGCGGGGTGTGTTATAATACTGATTCGTTTTACTTCTCGAGTTCTTGTTGACATACAGAAGCTTCGGCGCAGGTCCGAGCGACGTAGATGCTGAAGCCCGGGCTCGAATGCCTGTTTCTACCAACGTAGTTTAATTTTAATCTTGATCTAATTATCCAAGCAGAACAACAAGTCATTATGATGTCAAAATGACTCCAAAACGATTAAAAGTTATTTTTCAATCATTTTCGATTTATTTTCACGTTATCATGACTTGTTGCTCTGCTTGGGTTAACTCTTCATCTTTTTCTAATTCTAAGAAATAAAAAAGACTGAAAAGTAAGTTGAACCGAGATTAAAATTAATCTACATTGATTGAAACGGGCATTAATCTGTTATTTTTGGTAACTGTTTACGAACTGTTATATTCTTTGAGAACTGGTCAAAATCGCACTTGGTTGTTCATTAAGAAGAAAAAATGAGATAAAATAAAAGAAAGATATTAGAAAGAAAGCAACTCATATATCTTATTGCATTGCTGCAGTTTTGATATTAAATCATCAATGTGGATCGCGTTCCAAAGTACCAAATCCGCCTTATATCATTTAACATGCGCAGAAATACGGAACTAAACTTCGGCCTCGAGGCACAAAGTGCATTGGGGGGGAAAACACGTTAAGATATCATTAACAAGTTGTTTTTCTTCAATTAATTGCTGTAATAAACTTCGTTTAATCGTGGTGTTTGATTTTTTGGGGATTTAAGTGATATAAATGTGACGCTTGTTTTGGTAGAATTAATGCACTAACACTATATATGCCTCAAGTAAATATAGGAAATAGGTTAAAAAATGTTATCAAATATAACATCATTTACACAAAGTCAAAATAAAATTGATGCAAAAAATTGCTCGATTTTCAGCATATTTTCTGAAAATCGAATAATTTTTCTACGACGCAGAATAATGTGCTGAATCAATATAGTACGAAATGTTCGATAAGAGATTTCAATACGTTAGGAGAAAATAATTTTTCTTCCTGGATGCCGATAATTATCGCGATCCTTTATCTGAATTCTCGTTATTTTCACAATATATATATTTTGTGAGAATGAGCGACGTGGTTGATACGACGCTAACTGATCTGCCTTGATTCCGGTTCAAACATGATTTGCGCAATTTATTTCACAAAAAAAAAAATAAAAAACAGACTATTAAATGTTTTCGTCCAGGAACGCCTAGATTAGATTAGACTAGAGGCTTTGTTTACATGAGATTAAGTACAGCGTCAATCGTAATAAACGCGCTCTTATAACAATTATATCAGTAATTATATCAAATAATTTGCCAATTATATGAAGAAAGATATTTATAAATTTGTATCGGATTTTATATGACGTAAAAAGCGTAGAATATGATGCTATCGGAATGGAGTCGTTCATATCATTCAATTAAGAATCCTCCTTCGCATGAAGCTTCATATCGACGTATCGATATAATGTAATTCGTCGGGCAATAAAACCTGATTAATGTTCCGCGTATTTGGGACGCGTTGCGTAAAAGATATCAAATTATAAATTAAAAATATTTAAAAATTAAGAATTTATTTGTCGCAAAAGGAAAACTGAAGCGACATACGAGGACGATTAATCATTTTTGAAATTAAAAAAAATTATTTTTTATATAAATATAATATTTGTATAAGAAATAATTTGCTGTTATTTGTTTTCGAACAGTAAATAACTGCGACAAAATGTCAATGCCGACGACGTCTGTCTCTGTGACGATTTAGTTCCTAACAAGAAAGATGATAGATAACTATTACGTGAAGATAATACGATTTATGGTTGTACAGTTTTTTCTTCGGTTTCCCTTAGAAATATTTTTTAGTTTTTATTTGTATTTTTAATAAATATAAAAAATAAATATTATCTCTACACTCTTATTTTTTAAATAAAAATACATTAAGAAAAAATTGATAAAAAATTGTACGTAGATAAATCGTATGTCTTTTTCGATGAGAAAAAATTTGCAAAATAATATTTATTCGACCAATTGCTTACTCGGTGCAATTTCGCAGCTTCGATATATGAACTTATTCTTGGCACTTCTTTATCCACTTCGTTCCCTTTCAAATTGTAAACTGCAATTTATAATTTTTAATAATTATAATTTTCCAATTGAGTTACTCATGTAAGATTTAATCGACGATGCAAAGTGTCGGTCAGCTTCAACCAGATTTTGATATTGAAAAAAATCTGAAACTCTGCTTTTAACAGCGAAATCCCATTGACTGTGCACCGTAGCTTCTTCGTGAAAATGTGAAAACTTCTGCCACGATTATCTCTTTCTTGCGAATAATCGCGGAATTTTCTAATCGCGCTGCCTCACCCTCGCGCGTGAACCTGTGGCAATCGTAAGCGCATTTTCCACGTGCATGGTCTCAATCCATTTTCTTGACTGAGATTATCGCATAAACGCTGACACACATCAGTTCGATAGAACAATCGAAAAAAATTCCGTATCGCGGCGAGACGAAAAAAAATTAAGAAGAAAAATAAAGAGGAAAAATAAAGAAGAAAATAAAGAGAAGGATTTATCGTCTACGTCGAAACGTATAGAAGGACGCGCCCCGTTGGATATCGCAAGTTTCGCATAACGCGGGGGAATGCGATTATATATGCGGATGCACGTGATCGACGACTGCTAAACAACGGAATTCGGCCAAGTAAGTATAATTAAGCGCGCGATGATTGACGCGGGACTGCCGATCCCGCGGAATGCTTGCGATTTACCCGCCGACGCGAACACTTAGGCCAGCGTCAAGGGTCAAATGTCAAATCTCCGCTGATAGAACTATAACGTGTCAGAGACAGTGATGTTGGTCGAGCACACAAACGGAAAGTGACCGGAGGGACGGAGAATTCGTGAAAGAGGCAGAGATCAATGTGAATGAATCGTACATATTTACTTGGAGAAACGAGTATATCTTTGGACATTTCATCATATATTGATGTTAATTAATGCTACTATTTCTCTATCACTTTCTAGTGATGCTATGGAGAAAATATCTTTTGGATGGAACACAGTCATAAAACGTTATCATGACTTCATTTGTCACATATAAGTAATAAATAAGGTCATAATAATGTAACAATTTAAAATACTTAAATTTAACTTAAATTTAATACTTAAATTAAACTTTTAAAGAATTAAAATATTATTTCTGTAAAGTTTAAATTTTATAATGCAAACATTCAGGTAGAATATAGAATTATAATAATATCATAAAAAATCATGACCTTATTATCATGACCTTATTTGTCATTTACAAGTTCTTTGTCACTTATAAATGACAAATGAATATACGTATAACATTAAATATTAAAATACACTTTTGTAAAGTTTAAATCTTATAACATAAGCCCAGATAAACATAGAAGTCACAATAACATCATATAAGAATATCATTGTGACTTCATTTGTCACTTATAAATGACAAATAAGATCATGATGAATAACGTTCTTTGATTATTGTGACTTTTATATTCTACCTGAGTTTGCGTTATAAGATTTATATTTTATAAAAGTATATTTTAATATCTTTTGTTACAATTTAAGTATGTTTTTAATTCTTTAAATTCTTTATATCAAGATACTGTTTTTTTATTGAGAGGAAAACTAAAGACAATTCCAAGAACAATAAGTTACGATGATTAATGTCCAAACATTAAAATGAATCGGAAATGATAGAAAAATGACTTTTAACGATCATTTTGGAATCATCTTAATATCATAATAACTTGCTGTTCTATTTGGAGGATTATTATAGTAGTATTGAAAAACTAAAACATTTATAACTTGATTCTAAATATTCTATTAGCTCCGGGATTTTTATCTTTTGCACATCTTGCTTTCCAAAGTAGCTTAGTATAAACATCCACGAAGTGTTAACAATCACAAAGATTAGCAAAATGTCGCTGACTATTTACAGGAAAATTTTGTACTAAGCACTTTAATTATCAGCACATGAAGTGTACGTGAATAAGGATAATATGAATAATGATAAGATGAAAAAGAAAAATAAAAATAATATGACGCAAACTAAAATTTAAAGTTAGAATTGAAATTGAACAGAGCATTTGCCATATGTAATGTAAATACATACATCATAAACAATTTTCTTCTTGTTGAAATAGAAGAAGAACTTGCTCTATCAATAAATCTCAAACCGTAAAACTCATTTAAAAATTTAAACATTGACTTGATTTTATAAAGCAGAATTTGTTTGAACAAAATTAAATACTACTTTTCTACAATACTATCTATTTGCAAAAAATGCGTATGATATTATAAGTTCTTAAGCAATTGTTATATAATTTATGACTAGGTATTTATTCATATGAACGCGCAGGTTTAAATATGGCATCAGTTTCCCTCTTCTTGTCACGTGATTAACTTTAGTTCACCATTTGTGGATTCACTACGATGGCGCTAAAAATTGCCTTCCAATAGAAAGATTCTAGATTCTAGGGCGTGTTCAGTCGATTATGTATCTCGAAAAGAGATGAAAATTACAAAAATTAGCAAATTCACTAGAATATTCATAATTTAATTGGTCAATATCTAGAATTATTCTTTTATAATTTTCACCTCGTATCAAGATACACAATTGATTCTCAGATTCCCACCCGAATGCTTCCCAGATGCTATCCTTGTTTAACATGCGGTAAACAACAAGAAAATATTTTAATCTAAAAAACCGATTTTATACCAATATCGATTAATCGGCATTAACTATCAACCGTAATTGGTCAATCTTACTAAACAGCAAATGTGATTGGTCAATTAACAGCCGATTAGTAACTGGCATTTTTCGTAAAAAAAAACCTTCGTAGAAAAAAACATGTCATCAGATGATTTGTTAAAGCTGTACATTTTCAGCCAGTTTAAAAAACGTGAATTCGAGAAAAACATGTTTAAAGTTTTATTTTATAATAACTTTTTGTTAATAATATTTTGCAACTTAATTTAATCAGCGATTCCTGGCCTATAAGCCAATTTCTCCTCCTGTTCGAAGAACAAATTTTGCTGCATTTGAGCCCTTCTTTTTTCGATTCTTGCTTGTTTTGTGCATAATATCTTGATTTTTGATCGATGCAAAATCTAGTTTAACAAGTCAAATTGCTTTAAAATTTTGAATATTGCAAAATCTTTTTACAGGCATATTCTACACACTTAAGAGATGTAAAAACTGTAAAAAAAAAATCGATTTTTTTCACCCTCTAAAGAATAGAACCTCCTTAAGTAATGTCTTAAGTAATATCTTAAGTTAATGGCTGCAGCACAGACTCTCGCATAATGCATAGTTCATAAGAGAATTAA
>Ga0157364_1008076_pt1 | contig 10890 bp, 7 predicted proteins | sample AttsexASBM2_FD_111476 | JGI IMG/M metagenome (GOLD analysis project Ga0157364, IMG submission 111476) | Fungus gardens microbial communities from leaf cutter ant in Ribeirão Preto, State of São Paulo, Brazil - Atta sexdens ASBM2 | ecosystem: Host-associated > Fungi > Mycelium > Unclassified ... | reverse complement strand
ATATTTTACTTTAAAAAATTATCACGATTTTCTAAAGCAATTTGGTATACATTCTTAACTCAATTTTATTTTTAACGCAATTAATAATTATTTTAACTGATTAATATCGTTAAAAACTCTTTAGTCGAGAGAGAGAGAGAGAGAGAGAGAGAGAGAGAGAGATTACAGTCTCATGATTATTAGATAGAATAATATCGAAATACATATACTATAACTAAACGTCGAGGTAGAGACAAAGTTTAAAATTGATTTGTTATTATTTAATACATATTATTATTTATTATATTATTATTTATTAATTTTAATATTCAAATATTAATGAAATATTAATCCTTTGTGAACCAATGATTTCATTTAAGATAACCCTCTTTTATTTTAATTGTAAATTGCTTGCTCAATTTTTATGAAATTTAACCTATGAGGTAATTTTTTCATAATGCTTTATTCGAATCTGAGTAATCTTGAATAAAAAATTCAGACTAGTGAATTTAATATCGGCGAAACAGAAATTATATAAAAAATAGTAATTGATTATCATGAAACTTAGTTTTAGAGAGTTTTTAATTGCAAAGTAAAATAAATATCAAATTTCCAATTTTGCTTTATTTGAAGCTTATCAGTGTTATATACTTAAACAATTATTACTGACCTTCAAACTCTGATTATAACTCTGTTGTAATTATTACAAACAATTATTTCCAAATTAACTTTCAAGCTCTGATTATAACTCTGTAACATTAGACCTTCTTTTATGATTATTATTCTTTTAAATTTGATATTTTCAGGATACAAGCAAATTCAGAAGTGCTTCACGATAATCAAATTATTTCTTTGAAATTGAAATTTTAGAATTTCAAGACCTAAATCGAATTTATTTTAGCGATTCTAAAAATTTTTGGGAAGCAAAATCTTCCATAATTTATTCTGTTAAAAAGTTCTGTACTGAAAGAAGTGTTAAAGTTTTTTTAATTTTAGAATAAAAATAAGAGAGATTTAATTAAGAGAGATTTTTTTGTTATTGCTGCTTTTTATATTTCTTTAAAAAAAATTAAAAAATTTTTTCAATTAATTAAATTAAATTAATTGAAATAAATAAGTAATTAATTAATTTAATTAATTTAATTTAATTATTATTTTTTTAATTGAAAAAAAGTTTTTTATAAAAAACTATTTATATTAATATATAAACAATTTGTTTTACTGCCCATGAAAAAAAAGATATAAAAAAAGATATAAAAAGTGAGGACTAATTGATTGACCATCTAACTCCATCTAGTGACGAATAAACAAATGCAAAGCGAATACAATAAAATTGTGTTGCCATCTATCGCCATTGGATGCAATTAAATAGTCAGCAACAGTAAGAAACTTGATAATTTCTCCTTTATCAATCAACATGATTCGACATCTTGCAGCGCGCGACTTTTTCTTTCGATTTTATCCCTTATCGACCGAGGAAAAATTTAACCGTTTCATATGAGATCGTGGCATGTTGTCAGCATTGACATCAGCGGTCGAAAATATTTACTACGCGCCGGGAGACGCCAGGAGAACTGTGGAGGACTGAGAGGAGATGCGTGACGATGCACGCGTGCCGAATCGAATAACCGAATAATCATCTAGCAATTTTCTCTTCAGCACGACACGAGTTTTGCGGACCAGATTGGATACGTTAGCAGATTAGCGACACGACAGGAGAGTTCGCGTAGAGTCTTGCTGTTAGTCATCGTGTTCCGGATGTCGCGCGCCGTGTGGTAAACAGCGGTGAACACTGGTGTCTCGCGACGACCGTGGCGGGAAAGCGACGACTGGTCGTCGCTAATTTTTAACAAACGCGCGGAGCTCTTTCTCTCGAGCGAGTACAAATGGCACTGCTATTCACCAGCATGTGGGACTCGACATTGCTCCTGAATACTCTAACCCCAAAATTCTACGTCGCCCTCACCGGTACGTCGTCCCTCATCTCCGGTTTGATTCTCATCTTTGAATGGTGGTACTTCAGGAAGTATGGTACTTCGTTCATCGAGCAAGTGTCACTGAACCACATCTCGCCGTGGATCGGCGGAGGTGACAACGCTAATGATGGCAATGGTACAAGCCTCAGCAACTCAGGAGGATCCTCCAATCATCAGAACGTGCCCGAGTGTAAGGTCTGGCGCAATCCGATTAATCTCTTCAGAGGCGCAGAGTATCAAAGATTTTATTGGGCCACTAACAAAGAGCCTCTCACATATTATGACATGAACTTATCTGCACAGGATCATCAGACATTCTTTACCTGTGAAGGTGATACTGGTATGATCCGAATGTACATACCTTATTTGTTTATAAAAAAACACTTAGAAATATCAGTTGTTGATATTCTGAATTAAATGTATAATTATTTTAATCATAATATATCTGTATGAAAAATTTAAATATTTGTTAGTAGGGTTGCTTTCCAACAAAAAAATTTAAGTTCTTTTTAGCTGAACTTTTTGCATTGTTTATTTTTCTTCCTTTTCCCTGAACATTGAAGAAAAAGAAAAGAGTAAAGATGAACTATGTAAGAAGTTCAGCTTAAACATGACTTATTACATTCTTGTGTTTGCCAATGTTAAACAAAGATGAAATATAATCACAAAGATTATCTTATAGTAGGTCTGTTTTTTTTTTAGCTAAACTTTTTCCATGTTTTTCTTTCTTCCTTTTCTCTTTATATTGAAGAAAAGAAAAGAGAACAAATGAATTGCATAAAAAGAATTTAAAAGAATAGGTCTTCTGTATCTCTTGTTGAAAAGCGCCATAAATTAAAAATATTTATTGTTAATTTCAAGATGTTTGATCAATTAGAGATTAATTCTGTCCTTTTGATCTTAGATATAAGATATTTTGAGAGATACGTAGCTAATAAATTCTTCTCTTATATAGGTAAAGCAGAGTACGAGATCATGCAAACAGCTTGGAGAGAGCGCAATCCAGTAGTGAGGATACAAGCGGCACACAGTGCTCTCGATCGTAATCCCGATTGTGCACCAGCTTATATTCTTCTTGCGGAAGAAGAGGCCACTACTATCATCGAGGCGGAGAAGATCCTGAAACAAGCTTTGAAAGTGGCTGAAAACAATTATAGGAAATCACAGAATACTCAACACCAGGGATCCATAGCTGAGGCAATACACAGAAGGGATACGAATGTATTAATCTACATCAAAAGAAGACTAGCAATGTGCGCGAGGAAGTTAGGAAAACTTAAGGAAGCGGTGAAGATGTTTCGTGATCTCACAAAGGAGGTACCGCCCATCATGAATGTATTGAATATCCACGAGAATTTGATTGAGACCCTATTGGAGATGCAGGCATACGCGGACGTGCAAGCTGTTCTAGCCAAGTATGATGACATCAGTCTGCCAAAATCGGCAACGATTTGCTACACAGCGGCGTTGCTGAAGGCTCGTCTGGTGGCAGACAAATTTTCACCCGATATTGCTAGCAAACGCGGTCTGACTACCGCCGAGATGTCGGCGGTGGAGGCAATCCATCGGGCTGTAGAATTCAATCCTCATGTACCCAAGTACCTCCTGGAAATGAAGCCGCTCATCTTGCCTCCCGAGCATGTGCTAAAACGTGGTGATTCCGAAGCGATTGCGTATGCATTCTTCCATCTGGCACATTGGAAGCAGATAGAGGGTGCCCTAAATTTACTCCACTGTACTTGGGAGGGCACATTCAGGATGTTACCTTATCCACTTGAACGTGGGCATCTGTTTTATCCATATCCAACATGTACTGAATGCGCCGACCGAGAACTCCTGCCATCGTTCCACGATGTCAGTGTCTATCCGAAGAAGGAACTGCCCTTCTTCATTCTTTTTACCGCCGGTCTGTGCTCGTTCACTGCACTGTTGGCTCTGTTGACTCATCAATATCCGGACACCATGGGCGTAGTCGCCCGTTCGATGCTTGCCTGGTTCTCCCATCCGTTTTATTATCTTCTTGACAAACTAGCTATCTTGCCCTCTAACTTATTGCAGCAGCTCTCTAGAATATAAGGCTGTATTTCCATATGATCTCCATTAATATAAGGACTTATTGTGATACTTGCGACATACTTATTGCTTTATTTCTACTGTAGGCGTCTTTATGAGGTATGTAAATGTGTAAAAGTTCCAATTTACAATTTTTGTCGTGACTGATACCGTACTGATATCTTGTAACGACGATTATGTGTTTATGTACCGTTAAGTTCGAATCTGAACTCGAAACAACGGACAATGAGTATAACAGTAATAAGAATTTTAGGCAGTAACGTTTTTGTTACGCGTATATATAATATATATATAAATTAGTAATATATATGTATGTATAAAATACGAAATAATTATATAGACTATGTATAATATCGATATATTGTATAATATATACGTATATATATATATATTATATAATATATTATTATATAAAATGAGGAAAGATGTATCATCGATCAATCATTACATCACTAGTACTGATATGCAGTTATACAAATTTATGCGAAGTAGCAGTTGGGTGCTAAATAAATTGTCTTTGTTTTTATCGCATTCATATTTATTCAATGATGGATATTACCAATAGCTTGTAATGAGGTGAAAGATCAAGGCAAATCAGAGATCTTGACATTTCATGTGTCGATAGAACAGGAAGTAAGTTCGGCTATTTTCAATCGACCAAGGATGAAAGGATTAACAATCCTTTTGCGTATCCTTTCGCAATCATTCTTACACAGCATATAACAAGGAGAATGTTAATATCCTTCACGTAATTATACGTATTATATATTATACAATTTTTACGAGAGCCCGCCGAAACCAAAAAATAAAAGACCACCAACGTGTCACAAGTATCGACGGATTAGTTTCGCATTCTCTCAATCATCCTATAATCATATCCGATTTCTGGTCTGCCTGTCTATTGTGAGACGGTTATGATAGAGAAGAAGAGACAGCGGGAGCGAGAGAGAAAGATAAGACACTTGGAAGTCAGAGGGCCCAGGTCTCTCTGGTACTCCGGGCTGGCTCCAGCCGCAACTTTGATTTTGTTTCGAAAACATTCATTCTCGATTAAATTCTTAACTGATATAGTATAATAAGGTGAGATAAAATTTGTCATTTCATATATATGTACAATATCTCTTTATAGTTTATCTATATATATCTATATAATTTACTTAAACGGACATATGTACGTAAAACGTCACGCGAGGAATTACGATTAAATAATTATCCTCCATAAACACAGCTACTGCGCTTCTGGCATTCACAGTTATGGGAAAGGAAGGGAGAGGGAAGGGGGAATGAAATGTTTACGTAATATAAGAACATGTAAAAACTTTCAAATGTGATCCTTAAGATTCGCTGTAGTATAATGCTTAGTCCTTAATTTCATACCGCGTGTACAATTAGATGTATTTATCGAAGAATTACTAATCTACGAAATAGGAAATATTTTGAGTATTCGCCTCCCGCTAATGTCCGAGCCTATGTTTTGTACGTAGCCTTCTCGCGCACTTGCTAAAATTACGTTAGAATTCCCCGGGGATGGAAATTCGTTGATTTTGCCCTACCGTTTAGTAGGCTCTTTTTATTGCCGCGAATTATCTACGAAAGTCCACGCAATTTCTCTCCATTTTTTTTCTTTGTTATATGTACAAATTACAGATTGTCCGCTTCACGCTCAATCAGCTCCATGCTAAGATTGCCACGTTAACACGTCACTTCACTGTGTCTAGGTTTGATCATCTTCACGTTCCTCTACACAAATAAGGCACCTTTAACAAATTACGCTTTATATAAGCTACACTCGATTTAGCAGTCCAACGCCCTCAGTCAATGACGTCACGTCTGCACTGCGGCGATAGCTATGCGGCTAATTCGCAATTTGTCAATCGAGGCATACGTAAACAACAGCAGTCTTAATGTATCGAACAAAAAACGTTATATATAGTGAATATATGTAATCAACTGGATACCAAAATTCTCATAGATCATTTCCTTCTTTCATCACCTAATTTCTCAAACGACGATAAATATTTTTAACTTTCAACGAAGCGCGCTCACCCTTCAACTAAGTTCATGTTCTTTTAAGATATTCATATATTCCATTCATCTAGCGAAGTTTCTTAATTTATCAAACATCGAGATCGCTTTGAATTCTGCTAAAAATATTTCATATCGTTTTTGCCCACCACGAAAGCAAGGAATAACTCGAACTCAAAGAATAGCAATCTATTCGAATTCTATACGTTTAGCCTAATCGAGGCTATCTACATGTTCAAGAGGAAAGCGGTTTTTCCACTCTAAAACGTCATTTGTGCTTGTGGAATGCTAGAAAACAGCGTTGTCCAACCGAAATTTCAGCTCACGTGCCCAAAAAAAGCTTTCTGCCTTTTCCTCCGCTATCGTACAATCATTACGCAAAATTACAAGTCTTTATTTACATATTGAAACTAAACTAGAAGCTTCTCAAAATATAGGATAATTTAAGCAAACACGTTTATCGAAAAATTGAGAAAATATCTCTGAAGCCAATTAGAATAAACAGCAATACATAATGAAATCAAGTCTTTTTTACGTTACCGTATTTTTATCATAACTTGTGAATATACGAAATACAAATTACTCGACACGATAGATTGACTATATGCTTCCTGGCCGGCACGTAACTGCCGATTGGTCAACAGAGTTATTAAATAGATGTAAAAATTGTGGAAGAAGTACCACAATACATATTGATGTCCTTCCTTTTTATCTCACGAAAGAGTTTTAACCGAAACGTGATAGACAGAGAAGATTAGTTAATCTTGATATTAAAGAGTACCGTTTGCGAAATATTGATATCGATCATACAGTTTAGTGGACCACGAGTGAATGCTGCCTTCGACTAAATCCTCAACATGTCGACGTAATTGATCCTCCGTTAATGTGAGGTGGAATCTATTCTTGAGACCTTGAACAGTTGCCGCTCCACCACTGCGGAAACACGGAAGCTGAGAGCCTACGGGAAAAAATCAATAAAACCTATTGAAATATGCGGGTTAAAAGTGCACGCCAACAAATGTATGAACGAACAGTCTTTATTACTTACCCGACAACATAATCTCAACGAGGTTAACTATCTTCTCCATGTGCTTCCGCGCCGCAATTAAGCCTTGAAGAATGAGGCTTTTAAATTCCTCGAAGAGCTTGGATTGATTGCCACCCATCACCTCGACAAATTCCGGCGTCAGTTTAAATGGGCTAGTTTCAAAGCCGAGATTTCGCGGCGAAGTTGACAAAATGAATCCAAAATCTATGTGGATTAGATGACCATCACTGTGCAACAAAATATTGCCATTGTGACGATCTTTTACTTGAATAAGATAGCTGACGAGGCAATACGCGGCACAGCTCTGAATAAAATTTCTCTGCGCCATACGGAACGTTTCTGAGGTAAAAGGGCCGAATTCTCGTTCGAAATATTGGAAAAGTGTTAATTGGCACTGCTTCTTTACTTGATGGAGTGAGACGGTGTTCAGGATAGGTTCAATCAGACCACTGTCGTTTGACAGACATAGTATTCTGTGACAAAAAATCAAATTGTCATTCAAGAGCAGAATCATCGAATATTATTATACAACGAATTTAACAAATTATTATTAACAAATTATATATCAGTTAATAATTATTTCCTCAATAAGAGAGAAGAACAATTAACTTTTTTCACAAGACGAAAATTTCCAATAGTAACTCGCACTTACTTATATGGTCGTACCCAAAGGGGCACTTGTTCGTCTTGCCAAATCTTTTGCAACATTGAGAGTAACTGTGAGGCGAGAAGTTCTTGTCTGAGATCATCACCGCATTTTACGATAACCGCGAGTAATCTCCAAGATGCCAAATGCCCATAAGGGCTGGAAGCTCTTATGCGTCGTTGCTTCTGCTCCCATGGCTCCTTGAGAACTGCTGCCGATGGATCCTCGGGATCATGACTGAAAGTTGCGCTCGGCGTAGCTGCCATTTCGCTTAATCTTCTTTTGATGTCGCCTGGTACAAAGATTGGTTCTCTGCTATCGGATGATTCTTGACTCAATTGCGATATGGTATCCCGATCTTTTGGTTTACGAAGCTGTAAATACTGAACAAATGGAAAAATTAAAATATAAATTAGAATTAAAGAGATATATATATATATATAAGGTTACTCGAATAAAATATACCTGTTGTGTGATCTCGTCGTCTTCCTGACTCCAACAATCATTAGGATCGTCATCGGGGAAATTAAATGCCACATCTGTATTTCTAACAGAATAAGGCGAGACATTTTTTACAGGGGTTTGTCGTATCGCCGAATTCTGTTGACTATCTGAAGTGGATATGTTAGACTGTTCGCCGCCTGTCAAGTTCTCCTCAGACTTAGTATGCCTTAATGAGCTGCCCATTATTTTCGTCGGCACGGGCGATGTATATAAATCCTCCACCTCTAATACTTCCACATATATTATATAAGGTGCCTAGAATAGTATCAATATAGAAATCGATATTCAAGTGACAAATTTTGCAGTAGTGCTGAGAAAGTGAAACGAAATGTCTGCACCTTATCTTTGCTATTAAGAACGGCGGCGTATTGTGGCGGAACTCGCACGATATGATGCGGTATCGTACTGTGCAGAGGAAGCCACACCCTCGCAGGGAGATTCAAATTAAGCGTATTGAGCTCTGCCACTAATTGAACGGTTTTACTTTCCTTTGTTGGGATAGTCCCGAGCAATTTACCAATTGATATTAGAGCTTGAATAAATTCGAGTTCTGGCGCGAGTCGGGGTGCCTGTAGAACATACAAAATTCATTAAAGCTTCAAGTACAACGCTTGATACTTTCGTACAAGATAACTCACATTGCAAAAACAATCAGTTTTTTGGCCTCGCAAATCGTTCACCACACCTTGGCAGGAATAGAAGCAGGTACAGCCGTTGTCAAACGCTCGACCAGAGCTCAGGTCCCCAAGACTTACTTTATTTATTATACCTTTTGAAGAATATTGAATGATCGCACATTGTGAAAATAATTCACGTGATACATAATTTATTGGTTTAAAATACAAGTCATCTTAATTTAAATAATTACCGGAATGACTACGGCGTATAGTCTGGAATAATCCAGTAGCGTCGGACTGAGATCTTTGGTGGGTTTTCTTATTCGGTGACGTAAGAGTTTGTGTCGAGGGCAATGGTGATGGCGCAGGAACTTGCAATCCAGCAACACGCTTTCGACTCTCATTTCCCTTTGGCCTAAATAACATTACACATAGAAATAAATCTTTACTTCAAATTCATATATGATTATTCCTGAAGCATTAATCTACCAACATTTCCAAAATACAAAAATTTTCCATTGTTTTCTGTTTATTAATCCTACCTGAGTTCATCTGACAGGATGAGATTTTTCAACTTGGTCCCATGAGACTTCTTCTTTGACGGCAAATGAGCATCAGAACTGTAAGCGTCTAGCAGCCAAGCACATTTTAATGAGAAATCTGCCGACTGTCTACATCTGCAAAACATTCATTTAATTTCAATCCATCCGAATCATAACGCCATTCATAAAATAAGTAATCAAGCGATCTTCTAATAAAAATCCTATTTACCTATGGACAAGATATGGATAAAGGACTTCTGTTACATCGTGAAGTTGTATGTACATTACAACTAATTGTGGTAAATAAAAGTCCACATCGTTATCCGGAAAGCTGAACATCTTGTTACCTATAATATATATCATATTTACTGTCAACATGGTGCGTTAAAAAAATTTTATTTCATAAAAACGATATTTGGAAAGTTATATGTGATGAAAATAACATTATTCGAATATGATACGTGAAACATTTTTTCCTGATATTTACCTAGATAACTCTGAACGCCAGGTTCTTTGGAATTGAACAGATAAGATATAGCCATGGACATGTCAAATATCTGACTCTCGAAGAGTCGCAGTAGACAGCCTTCGGAGGGTTTCGGTTGCTTCGTCTCTTGTTTTTGTCGACGGACGGTGTCCGATTGCTTTTTCACCGTCTCCACTTCTTGCTGCTGCGTTGCAGTCGTGCCGCAACAGAGGGTCATGGCCGCTCCGGCTAATTCGTTCTGGCTCGTATCGGCCACGGACGGCGATGACGACACTTGCATAGCGCCTTGATAAATATCGACGCATTCCTGATAGTTATGTTGATCGCTACTGTCACGTTCTCGCACACTCACGTTTGATCGCGGTTCCTTCGAGCAACATTTAGCATCCTCGCACCGAGAACGGTCACCGTTGCTCTCGTTCTCAGGGGATACAGAAGCCGCTGGACTGTCACTGAGACGCGTGGACAGTTCTACAGGTGACACCGGCACTGACATCGACACTGACACTACACCGGCACTGTTCTCCATACCGTCCACCGCATCGACCGAATATACGTCACCCGGCTGCGACACGGATGAATCGAGGCTCTCACGGCTGTGCAGATGATCCACACTGGATTCGCGGGTAGCGGGCGCATTCGTGGTGTCGCTCGAGCCGCTGTCAGAGCCACAGAGAATACCAGAATCGTCGGAACCGAGACTGGCCAGATCTTCGCGTTCCCGCGCAGTGCGCGCGCTCTTTCCACATGATCCCGAGGACGACGATGATACCGTTATCGTCTTAGAGACCGACGAAGGCGCGGGATTCTCGCATTCCGGACTCGGAGTAACGTCTACTTCTGGAATCCGTTGCAAAGCGGAGTCCAAACTCCGATTTCTATGATGGTGTGTCAGCGTTGTTGCGGTCGCCTGAGGCACCGGCGGTAATAGGATACCCATTGATCTAAGAATAATAAGATGTATAACTTTATGATTAATAGTCTATGCATTGT
>Ga0157364_1008075_pt1 | contig 10890 bp, 6 predicted proteins | sample AttsexASBM2_FD_111476 | JGI IMG/M metagenome (GOLD analysis project Ga0157364, IMG submission 111476) | Fungus gardens microbial communities from leaf cutter ant in Ribeirão Preto, State of São Paulo, Brazil - Atta sexdens ASBM2 | ecosystem: Host-associated > Fungi > Mycelium > Unclassified ... | reverse complement strand
TTTTCCAAGAAAAAGACTATTTTATATATGTTTCTGAAATTCGATATAAACTAAAATATATCTCAATCATAGGATTGACTTTAACATCCGCGATGAAAATGTTTATAAGAGACGTTTATGAGAGAAAGATTTTTTTTTTTTAGAAAAATTAATTCTATTACTGACTGCAATTATTATGATGATATACGTATCTCTCTCGTAATATGTATAATCTAACTCGGCGAAATTCGCGAGATTGAGAAATGCCTCTGCTAGTTAGTGGGGCGCGCGCTGTGATTGTTTGCGATGCGCCGAAAATTTACTCATCTCCATACTCCATACGCGCACGATCAGGTTCCGACGCGTGATTCGCCAGCATTCATGAACCAGCAATTTTATCGACAAACACTGGACGACGTTCAAATACATATTTAATGCCCGTATATGTATGCACTCGTGTGCGTATGCGTAAACATGATTTTGCGCATCGAATACAGGCCGTGCGGTTTGCACAGCTGATGGATCAATACAGGACATTACCGCGACGAGTAATAAGTTGCCGATACCTGATTCATCACCGTCAATACACCGTCAGAGTACATCGCGATAATTAGTTAGTAATCCTTGAACGTTCGATAACCGTATGAACGGGGCTAGTGTATGTTGACGTGCTACACGCGTGACAGCACTGCCGTGTGCACGTGAACGCTTCTCGTAAATGGTAATTACCATCCGGAGTGATAACTTTGAAGATACCCGATTAATGCTGGCTTCGTGGTTTAGCATAAGCTAAGATTATAGGAGACAGCCCGTGTTATCGAAGTCAATATCGTCAGACTAGCTCAGATTGGGGAACGTAGCGATATACGATGATGATAGTCCTTTATAGAATGGCACAACGGTGATAAGCCGTAATTGCAACCTCTATGTCTAAACCACTTAGTCTGCATATATATTATTGCGCCATAATGCTATACATTCGATTTATCCCAAACTAAATCTTTGACAAAATTATGTCACATATACGTACTAAACAGTCATTATTTTCGTATAAGGTTTTATCTCGCTAACCGATAGAACTTTGCTAATCGATAGAAAAGTAATTATTTTCATATTTAATTGCAATAACTTATGTTGAATATATCGATCCACTTTATATTCACCATACCTCTTTTGTATGTAATCTGCGCTTGCGGAACTTCATCCTCCATAAAATAGACGAATGGCAAAGGGTCGTCGTCGCTATTTATTATCTACGCGCTTAGGTTACCAGATAATTTCGCTATTCTACACGTGAAGTACGGCGTAGACGACCAGTACTGGGGTTTTGGCCCTTATGAAATATAAACCATCGTACCGCACGATCGTTTGCGGCATCGTGCGCAACCCTCGAAATGCATCAAGACTGCATGCGAGTGTTAAAGCTCTCCCTCCCTCTCACCTCCCTCTTACCGCACTTCCGCGCGTATTTCATCATCATAAGTTCCGCGGTTCCTTTCCGGTATATACCTACCTCTTATCTCGCGAAGGATAAATACAACGAAATATTAAGTCCGCATCGATACGGTCGGTGCGCGCGGCCATGGTCGTTTTCGCGATTACGATCCGGGAAAAGTTCACCGTGTGACACCCAGTATGACTCACTGGCGCAATATTGCGGTAATAAAGACATTTGGCGGATATCCAGCTGCGTGTATGGGATTTTACCCTACTGTAAACAGTCGTTTCGCGAAGACGAACGGCGAAACTTTGCGAGCGGCGTGTATATTCTTGGCGGATTTGACGAACTCTTGCTTCCTTCCCTCCTCTACCCTTTCTTCCCGCATGCGAACGCACGCTGTACGCGTTTCAGATTCTTCCACAGCAGCGCTTTCTCTCGAGAGAGTCTCCGTTCGCTAGTTTGAAAGAACTCCGCGTTTCTCTTCTTTCCCTCTCCCATCCCCCCCCTCCTCTCGCTGCAACCACAATCTCGCTCATCGCATACGAATCGTATTATAGCCGTTTCTCCGACGATGCCAGCAGCTCTCTCGATATTGCGTGCACGATGTATCCGTATCGGGTCTCGGTTGAAATCACCGCAACGCGCGTATCCTGCACGACGTCGATAAAACTCGTACGCGAAACGCATATTTACTCGAATCATTGACTCATACTGCCGGGGTCGCGCGATGTCATGGTCGTATCGTAGGCGAGCCACCCGTTATACTGTTCGTCGTACTTGTACCTGGAATCGTTCGGATATTGCACAACCGACAACGCATGCATATTCAAACGGGTCGTCGTTGGTTTTCATCGCATGCATTGCAGAGGACTCTTGTTATACGCATCGCGATTTCGCACGGCTAATGCATTCATGCACGTATCCAAGTCGCGATTCCGAATCGGTAAACACGCGGTCAGGTGCGGTGACGCGACATTATTGGAATCACCAGTGTTTTCTCTCCCTCTTGTTCCTATATTTTCTCTTTTTTCACTTCCCCTTCTCGTAACTTTATTTTTATTTCTCCTTTTCATACGATTACGACACGTTTCGCACGCCGTTGCGCGAGAGCTCGAAAATTTTTAATCTCGCCGACTGGAGTGCACTGCCCGGAAATTAAAATGCGTCCACTTCGTTAGGTAAATTTTTAATATGCGCAAGTAGTACGCGCCCGCACCTGCGTTCTATGCGTGCACCCCTCTGGAAATCCGCACGTAAAGTACGCAAAGCACGATACAATAAAAATCACAAGGTGCAAGGTGAAATTGCGAAAAATCCATACGAGGCGCAATTATGGCGCGCTGTTGGCACTCTCCGATACGGTTACATACGGCCTTAATTTTTTATAGGGAACGAATATTGTGTTTTATTGCGTGTTGCTTCGACCTTTGCACTGGCGGTGTCCTATTCGCGCCACATTAAATTTTAATGACATACTTTTTCACGAATTTAGACATTATTCGTTAGTGGAAATTTTAGAGACGTCCGTCATTTGTTTGCAACTTTTTAATTATAAAATACTTTCGTAAATATTCATTAAACTGAAATTCTGTTAAGTCTCTCTCTCTCTCTCTCTCTCTCTCTCTCTCTTTATTTGTTCGCATCTTTAAACCTTAATTCGCGAAAATTCCTAGACTTTCAATCGGTGATAATTACTAAATTAAAAAACTGAAATATATTCATGGAAGATGTATTTTACTTCATTTAGACATTTACATAAGGGAATAATTGCTGTTCTGTGTTACATGACATAAAAATTCACCGCGAAACTTACCATGCAAAAATATCTCATAATACGGACGTTGGAGGAATGGCAGTATAAAAGGTTCGGCCGTTCTTCATTTCATAAAAACGTACATTCTCATTATCTAATTTCCACCTCTCATTAACCGGCGGGAGTTTTTTGTACGCCACGCTCTTCCCTTCAGATGCATTTTTGCAAACGTATCACCTGGCCATTTTTCCCCCGGAGGGGGACCTATATGGACCGTTCCGGTATGCCGGAACAATGTCGTCTGCATATGCCAGTCAAAACTTTGACAAAAGAGCCAAAGGGTGCCACATTATCGAACATCACGTGTCTTAACCCAGCCGACCAAGGTCACTTACGGACTCTACTTTCACTTAAAAAATGCGACCGAATTAAACTTGACAGGAGAAAGTCAGTCATCCTTCTCTTTTTTGGATATAATAGATGATATAGTACGATATAATGGAAGATATAATAGACGATATAGTAGTACGATAATAAATTAAGAATTTATGAGTTATCATTATCATTTGAGGGGAAAGACTCGATAGTCATGTATTTCCTTCGTAATTCGTGGAACTCAATGTGTACCTACTTTGTGCATTATAGAAGGATAGGAATGATAGGATCGAATTAAGTAAATGGAGGCATATATGCATCGTTCTTATTTCTTATCTTAATCAACATTTTTCATTATTTTGCTGTTATATACAGACGTGAATATATCTTTTTCTTTATGCGTGTCATGTGTAAAAATAAAACTATGATTGCTATTAGCATTTATGTAAGTATAAATATTTAGTATTATTAGTATATTACATAAATATCAGTATTATAATTATTATTCAGGTGTAAATATATTTTTTATCTATTTTATATATTATATATTGCTATTAGTATTATTTAGGTACAAATGTATTTTTAATTATCATATTCAGTTAGAAATTAAAACTTTATTTATCGGAAAAGGGAGCAGTAATTTTAATGCTTTAAAATATTAAGCTGATCGGTCACCCGAAGCTAATGGGATTTCATTTCTCGAATCTTAATCGATTCATGTGTGTCAAACTGTCGAAAATAAAACGAATATTAGTATTTATTCAGGAGAGAAAATCGGCATTTACTCTCCCAACTGACTTAACAAAGGCAAAACGTATTTATCGGAAATATATTTATAGGGAAAAAAAGAACAAACAATATTTTCCATTAAAGTACCGAATGTTATTCTAATATTAGTTCAAACGAATATATTTCGCAATCATATTCCGCAAACACAGGAACCTTTCACGCACTTGTCACGAAGAAAAGAGTCGTACCGTATCCGGTAGACTGATTGCGCGTGACGAAGCTTTAAGCATTACGGTAACGCGATATTTTGCGTATTCCCGCGTGCGTACGCGCGCCGGCGATATTTTATTCATACCCTTAGGTCTCTCTCTCTCTCTCTCTCTCTCTCTCTCTCTCTCTCTCTCGCTCGCGTGTTCAACGCATACGTGTTCGGCGAATATTTCAGCCGTGACACAAAGGTATCCGAATTCACGGATGTAGAAAACGTCCCGATCGCGGCGCTCATGCATTTATTCATGCATGGTCGCGCGCGCACGAGTATCTTTAGAAGATGCACGCGCGTGGTCCGTATTCTCATGCAGTCCGTATTTGGTACAACCAGTACGCACACACACGCACACATAAATATGTATGTGTGTATGTGTGTGTGTGCGTGTGTGCGTTTGTATGTGTGTGCAGCTAGCCGATGCGGTTGAGACTTTCGTGCGTTATGCCTGGCCCCTCGATGAGGCAGGTGGACGTCGCCTATAAATTCGTTGAGGGGTGAGGGGGAGGGGGGACTTTAGACGCTGCTCCCGTTTATGTCCGAGCTAGTTTGTTAAGGCTAAGGAAGGGGAAAAGGCTCCCTTTATGTCTCGTCTGTAAGAATTTAAAATGCAGCGGAACGGCGCGCATAACGACGGCATAACGAATCAAGAAGCTATCTGAACCATATCTCTTCATTTGGATTAGATTTGCGACCGGCTTAACGGACGCCGTTAGTTCGGATGAGAGTGCGCATTCGCAGATTGCTGCATTTTATATTCTTGTGCTATAATCCCCGATTTTCTACAGTTGCGGTTCTTTGCCCGCAATGAAGGCAAGCAGCGTACTTGGCGGTCCTCTGGACGGCGATCTAATTCCTAACGGCCAATTTTGCTTATAGACCGAGTCGACTTCTTCCCTTGGCTTTGCCGAACTCAATTTCGCAAATGCCGTTTGCGGAAATCGCCACGTAATGCTGCGCAATCGGTGTCTAAGAGCGCTTAAGATAATCCGATATTATAGAAGTGTCGAAATTTTCAAATTAATATATACTTTGTTCTCAATTTAAGAGAATATATTCTTCAATATATTATATAATATATTATTTCTTAAATTTATTAATTTTATATATATATATATAATTTGTTGACTTATACATTAATTTATTGACACAGATCTTTAAGAACTGTGTAACTTGTGAAAAAATAGTTTTCATCCTTGATCCTTTTATACATCGGATATATTTCACATGCTTCAACGTGTCACGGAAATTACGATTTGTTTTACACCTAGAGGCGAAAGTCGCATACGCATGAAATTTGAATCGGAATGACTTGTAGAAATGTGGATTCTAGCATAGACGGGAATGGACAACAGGTAAAAAACGTTTTCTATGTTTCTGCTTCATTCTGCTGTTTTTAAATATCAGAAACACTTGATGAAGAATTTTATTATGACATGGTTCGCGTTATATGAAAATTAAATAAAAAGAGTTTAATCGATATGGAAATATACTTCATATATGCATTTATGCGAGAATACAAAAAAGTTACGAACAAAAAGAACACGCTTTATGAAAAAGAACTCATTCAATCTCATTATTTATTTAGTTATTTACTATTTTGATTTTATATTATTATTATGTTTTTGTTACGTTGTTTATTAATATTCTTGATAGATATAAAGAAAAATTATTGTAATTGTTTTTATTATTTTCTTATATATCTGATTTTATTAGTACTTTGAAAATTATTTTATAAACAGTTTTACTTGCTTATTCATGTCATTTTTTTTGATTGATTGACATTATCTGTGTAATAATGAAAATGTTCGCAATAAGGAAAAAGAATTGTAAATATAATAACTTATTTTAAATATAGTACCTTTCTGTTTCTACGAGCTTGAAATTGTTTCATGTTTTTTTCATTTTACTTTGTTCATATACATCTCAGTAATTTAAGAAAATCAACAATCGTTCAATCTTCTGCACGTCAACAACGATAAATCATAAAAATCAGTCTTATCCTTTGTCTTACCTTTCTAATTAGCGGCTTCTGTCCGCGATCATTAATTACCTCCATTTCAGCGCTTGATTGCTTGGCTGAAATATTTTTACCTGTAGCCGCATTAATTCATCATCTATATTAAATAATAAGAATGCGGTGAAAACTGCCATTAAACTGCCTTCTTCAAGACCACAATAATTTGCTATGCCGCTATGTTATCTATATATACAATCCGAAGCATGTATCTTTTATTGCTACGTATAAAAAAATTAAATTCCAAAAAATTAAATATAAAGTAAGAAAAAATGAATTTGAAATTACAATAAATATATAAAGTAAAGGAAAAAAATTAAAAAGTGTGACAAAGAAAATTCAAAATTTTCATTTTTAATATAGACTTTTTAGGAAAAACATTCTGCAAAACATAATATATAATTAATTTAAAAAATCTATTTTGATACATATATAATTAAAGGAAATTTTGTTATAATCGGAAAGTTTTTCCAAAAATTACGTGATAATAATTTATAAAATTTCAATATGGGAAACAATTTGAGAATATTTCAACGATTAAAATTCCCAATCCGACAAACAATTAATTTCTTCATTGCAAATTCATTGTTTATTCACGTGTTCTTGTCGATTTAGCGATAAATGCAATTGTTCGTGGCCGTTGTCCGATCCTATCGGGCGTACACAAATAAACCAACACGCGAAGAGAACTACGTTGACAGATTGCCGATTAATTACATCGTTCAAGGGTGAGTCCGCCTTCTTTCCGCACCCCATTCCGGTTCACCCTTTGCGTACTGCCCCGATGGCAGCAAGTCGATAAACACACCCGCTACTCGCGTGCATTCGGCGATGGATTAATGACCGCTGCAACGGCTGTGCCGCTTATAAATCATGCTTACGTCTACGACGATCGGTGGAATTCGGTATAAGGGAAGTAAAGAAATTCCTTTGAAAGTATCAAAGATTTAACTATATTCCAAGCTATATTTTTACCTTACCAATTGATTTTTATAATAAATTTCCCTAAAATATTTTGCATCTAATTATCGAATATATAGTACTAGACTGTTATTATATTTTGAGTTTATCGGTTTCCGATTGCATAACTGATATAAAAACGTAATTACAATTTTATTATATAGGAAATATGAAATTGAATCACTCAGCGCAAAATGTTGCAGGTATACTACAGTATATATAATAAATACATTTGCAATTAATAATACATTCGTACCTTTATACAAAAATTTATATTGATATGCTATATCTTAAATAATTTTTTAATCGAATGCAAAAGTTACAGCGCGAATATTTGCTAGAATAAAAATCTTATTTTATCTAAAAAATTTTAATACAACATTTTTAAACGTTTATTAAATTTTTCTAGTCGCTCACATAAGAGATGAATATTTCTTATGTAATCTCGCCGGTCTTTGTTACGATGGTAGACGGTATGCGCGTCGAGCCAATTAAGCTTCGTGGGAATCAAAGTAAACAATTGTACGCGAGCACAGTTACGTTTGCAGTACTCTAGCATAATTAATACACCAGCGCGCGACGAAACACGTCGTTGTTTGCGGATGACGAGTGCATTCGTCTTTGAATGAAATATAAGCAAAGTGTTCATATTTCTCATAACACTGAAATCATTTGTACCAGACGCTTTATACATGTAATGAGCGGTTTCCTTTAATATTTCATTCAGCGTGACACGTGCGCAATATGAATCTCCAGAAGTTTCATCTAGATGCTGCGTCTAAATTACTTCTAATTGTTTAACCTAACGTGCTCGTCAGCACAAACAACGTTTCACATTAGACATATCTAATAATGAAATAATTATAATAAGAAGTATTTTATTTCTGATAAGCATTTATTCTAAAGAGATTTATTCTAAAGAGATTTTTCTCCGGAATATAATACAAAAGAAGAAATCAGGGAAATATCAGGGAATTTTGCAAAATTTTCTGGAAAATAAAAATTTTTAGTTTTAAAGAAGTTTGATCGTACATATATCACACCTACGCGATTTTGAAATATTACAATTAAATGCAAACAGTGTCAGCAACATTAATAATTAATAGTAATCTACATTGCTGTTAAATTTCTCTGTTCACAAAATATTTAATGGTTTCCAAATCAGGAGGAAGATACAAAAGATTTCAAAATATTATTGAAAGTCAGGAAAAATCATTAAATTTTGTCTGGAATTCAGGGAAAAGTTATGGAATTTTAGGATAAGGAATTTGTAGCAACCCTGTAATATATATTCTCAGATAATGTTATTAAAATCGGTTATCCTAGTAGCAATTGTTAGGAATGGCTGTACCAATAAGTACAGTTAAGGCAAATAACAGTATTATTCTTGGGAAAAGAAAGAATTTAAATGATTTACATGATTTATTGTGATTTAAATGATTTACAAGTTTCCATGCGAGTGGCAGGAAACTGGAATTCGTTAGGTGTCCAGAAAGTATTCTGTCGACCACGTGTCCGGGAAAGGGCCATCCTATTATGCGCGCACACTACAATTTACCGCTTCTATTCGTCAGGGGCTGCCGAAAGAGCCCCTTGACTGAGCCCGGTCGACCGTGTGTCTCAGGCTTCAGCGGAAGGTTGCGTTTCGCTTCGACGGTTGCCTATATACATAGATATGACGCGTGGTTCCTTTAAAGATCTTATCTCGCGCCGTGGATAGATAAAAATAAGGATATCGTCCTTCCTAGAGTCAAAGTGCATTATCGTTCGTTTCCGCACCATGGTTACCCGCCCACTGAGAGAACCTAGCTGCTATTACCACTGCCATTGCTTTCTAGAGAGTCACTGACGCGTTGTCGTTCAACCGCGACCTCTCGACGTGGAAACTTCCGTCCCGACGATCCGTATTGAGCGGACTCTGGCTCTTTTGAGCGACTCTACCGCGAGAGAGGCGGCACGACGATGGATAGGCTGTGCAGTACAAAATTCGTGTTTTTTCGAGAGGCGCGTTTCCTTGCCGTTCAACGTCAACAGAGAATTTATTACATCCGCTATGAAGAGAGTTTCTTCGAGAGTCTTCCTTTCGATTCGAGAAGCCATCATATCCTTCGTGCAATTGATTTACACAGTGAGAAATAGATCCATCCCGCGTGTTTCATATTAAAATTTAAAAAGATGCTGCTCGGCAACTCAGTTTTTGTTTAGTGACCTAGATGCTTTTCATTTCGTTGTGTATTTCAATGTGTCTTTGTAATGCCCCTAATATTCTGACAGATGTTTATTTATCGCGTGATCACGTTCGATTATCTCGACTTGCGATGGTATAATTTTCTATTACTCACTGAGAAAAAACGTCGACGAGACACAATGGATTATCACGGATGGACATTTGTTTCCCGTCCTACATAGCTGTGTTTTGTACTTTCAGATAATGATATAAATTTATATATAAATGTATCCAATTTTTAAAATTGTATATCATTTTTAATTGCAGTACTTATAAATGTTTGTTAATGTTTGATGTTTATGCGAAGCAGATTCTAGTCTCGCACTCCTTTTGTCTCAAATTCAGCTTTTGCTGGTAAATAATTTTTTTATTACGAATCTTTAGATTCGAGAACGTAGTACAACACAGGATTTAACGTCGAGTATTACTTTAATATCTGGACATCACGAATTTTATCGCGACGTAAAAATTCTGTCAAATATGCGTCGATTCCATGCGTTACAAGGAGCCCCGCCTTCCATTATAACATCCGGCGTGCACAATGTGCCGGCTTTTAACGTGAAGAAACGATGACAAACATAAGGTGACAGGTATAACATGCACTAACATGCAGCACTTAAACTACCTGCCTCGTTCGAGCGGCGGGTTTAATCGACCGCGTTGCGTACTCGACTCAAGTCAAATGCATCATCTCACGCCTACACGAATCCTCAACACGTGCGACAGGAATACGTTTCTCTCATCCTCTGCCTCCCATTCCCCCGTTTTCGCTCCATCCCTCGAAAGGACACAAAAATCTATTGTGTTTCTAACGAGCACTATTTCTCGTCATGGTACCGTGAAATTTACCAGATTAACGCCGTTCGTTGGCAAAAATGAATTTTTTAATGCGCGACCTGGACGCATCTCATATTGCTGGTGTTTGCACCCGCGACGCGCGCGCAATCCTCCCGCTGCGCTGTAAAATCCTCAACGTAAAATGTAAATGTGGCTGTAGCTGACGTGAAAGAAAGAAAGGTGAGGAACGGGTCGCATAGAAATTTTCCGGCTGGTAATAATTGGTAATAAAGAGGACTAGTAGTGAATATGTAAACTGAAAAAGATAGAAGATCATTAAAGTGAATGGGATCAGAATTATAGAAAT
>Ga0157364_1008074_pt1 | contig 10890 bp, 7 predicted proteins | sample AttsexASBM2_FD_111476 | JGI IMG/M metagenome (GOLD analysis project Ga0157364, IMG submission 111476) | Fungus gardens microbial communities from leaf cutter ant in Ribeirão Preto, State of São Paulo, Brazil - Atta sexdens ASBM2 | ecosystem: Host-associated > Fungi > Mycelium > Unclassified ... | reverse complement strand
TACTTGGAAACGTTGAAATGGGAAGTCCTACCCCATCCGCCGTATTCTCCAGACGTTGCTCCCTCTGACTATCACTTGTTTCGATCAATGGCACACGGCCTGGCTGACCAGCACTTCCGGTCTAATGAAGAAGTAAAAAATTGGATCGATTCGTGGATAGCCTCAAAAGATGACCAGTTTTTTCGACACGGGATTCGTACGTCCCGAAAGATGTGAGAAAGCAGTGGCCAGCGATGGACAATACTTTGAATCATAAATGTATAACCAGTTTTTTACATTAAAGCCTCGCATTTCGGAAAAAAAACGGCGGAGGCAAAGTTGTACACCTAATATGAGTTGCTCAAATCGAACGAGACCATTATTAGAGCTCTCTACTGAACACAATTGATGAGATTGAGCCGAGCTCTCAAGGAAAACGCACCCACTACTACTCCAGGACAAAATTATTCTCCTGTATGATAATGCTCGACCACACATGTTTCGGCGCCGGTCAAAACTTACTTAGAAACACTCAAATGGGAAGTTCTACCCCATCTGCCGTATTCTCCAGACATTGCTCTTTCCGACTACCACTTGTTCCAATCGATGACGCATGGCCTGTCTGAGCAGCACTTTGCATCATATGAAGATATCAAAAATTGTATCGATGATTGGATAGCTTCAAAAGATGAAACGTTCTTTCGACGCGGTATTCACATGCTACCAGAAAGGTGGGAAAAAGTAGTGACTAGCGATGGCCTTTACTTTGAATAAAACATTATATACTGTTCTTTCACAATAAATGCTTAATTTTTGATGAAGAACGGCGGAAACTTATTTATATTCCCAATATTTTACGAAGCGAAATGATCCAGAATCTTTCTCGTAAATTTGTGTCATAATTATTTGTGTCCGCATGAATTCATGATATTCTTAAAATAACAGGTTTAATGATGTCGTCATTTGACAAAAGAATGGGACATCGAAAATTGTAATCGTCCTCTCGATTAAAAATCTTAGTTTTTAAAACATAAATCATTTTCATTTTTCATTTTAAGTTTTAAGTTTTAAAACATGATAATTTATTCTTGGATACGGAATTAAACATGCAACATAAATGTTCAAATAATTTAATTTCGGCTGCTTTTATCTCTGTAAACGTAGTTTTTTACGATCTATTTCCGATAAATTCGTTTTAAGTATGTTATATGTTTTAGAATTATTTTCCTTCAATTTTCCTTCAACCTTCCTTTTTTTTTTCTATTATTTTCCTACAATTAGTGAAAAATCTAGGCATCCATGCCAAGAGACAGATGAGCTTGTTATAGGAAAAAATAATTCCTAGCTTTGAATCCGGAACTTTTCCCGTCGAGTAGATGTATTAAAGTTAACTTTGTCATTTCATTTCTTATTTCCCCCTTCTTGAAGTTTAGATTTACCATCGGGTTCCGGTTTGTATAGCCATTTCGGATCTAATCACCATTCGGATCGTGCTAATCGCGAAGGGCTACAACCGCGTGAAGGCAGATCTGTAGAGTTCAGTTCTTCGGGAACATATTTCCAGTCGTTTGGCTCGCTGAGTGATCGAATTTCTTTTACCCTGTTCCACACGAATGTACCCCATTGAATATCTCATTTAATCCACGCTAAAATCGTAGTGGAATCGGACCAGAACGTTGTTTTCAAGACTTTTCGTGTTAAAGAAACTGCTGCGGCAGAGAAAAATCTAACAACTATCGTGGCCGCCATTAATTCGACGTGGAATCGTAGTTTTCTGAGGCGTTATCCGAGACTTAGCGCGACTCAAAAGTCTTATTTTCGCATTCGACTCTTACAAAAATAGCCGCAGCTAATCCGCTAGCGTCACTATGCAACAAAAATGAAATTATCTCTACGAGTTTTCTGGGAATTTTAATCTGATTTAACATGGGTAACTCGTTTAGCTAATTTTTGAATTTATTGACGATTTTCGCGTCCCAATCTATTTTCTCTACCTATAAATCTTTCAGTAGCAATTTGGGTAGCAAAGACACAGGCCACGTGAAATGGAGTCAAAAACTTTGAGCGTTGCAGACTGTGCGTTGAAGATTGTTCTCTTGATTACAGTATCACGTTAACTTTTAACACTGCTAGATATTGTATCTTTTTTTTGTTCCATAGAACGCCTAAAACGAGACTAGTCTCACTATCTGTTGAATCACCCGAGATTTCCCATCCAAGTTCAAAACCTTCCGCCTTCATAATCGATGTAGCTTCTTGTATAAATTCCTTCGCGATCCGAATTTGCACTCGTGAAGCAATTATAAACATAGAACGATTGTTTTAATTTTTCTGCCGTATTTCAAGTTTTCCCAATGTTTTCCAGATGACGATAAATGCAACTCAAGAATAGCTGCTAACCCTATAAAAGGGTTACACGCCTAGGCTAAAGATCACCCGAAGAATGACGAAAAATTACAATTTCGTTATCTACTACAATATTATCACAGTAATTCCTTCAGTTTTAAGATATTGCAATTCATGCAGAGTGCAACGAAATAATTCACTATTTTCAAAATATTTATTGGGAGTACAAATTAGTTTAGTTCGTTTTTTTGTGTTCAAAAATGCATTTATTTCAAAACAAAATGAATGAACAAATTAATTAAAGTATTATCCATCGCTGCCTACTACTTTTTCCCATCTCTCAGGCAATTTTCGAATTCCATCTCGAAAAAATGACTCGTCTTTGGAGGCGATCCAATTTTGGAGCCAATTTTCAATTTCTGCGAAAGAAGTGAACTGATGACTTGCCAAATCGTGCTGCATCCTTCGGAACAATCAGTAATCCAGCCAGAAGGAGCAATGTCCGGAGAATATGGCGAGTGCGGTAAAACATCCCATTTGAGCGTTTCCAAATATTTTTTTATGACTTTGACATGAGGCCGAGCGTTGTCATGAAGAAGAATAACTTTTTTTTTTTTTCATGTCTTTGCTCGTATTCCAGCCGTTTTTCTCACAATGCACGGTTCAAATGAATCAATTGTAGCCGATCGCCCGTAATGGAAGGTTTCAGCAGCTCATAGCAGCTCAACAAGATCCTTTTGGTCCCACCAGATACAGAGCATGATCTTCGAACCATGAATCGGCCGTGATGTTGATGTTGAGATCGATGGCAATAATTGACCGGACTTAGCATAGTATTTTTTCTTTTTGGAGTTGTCATAAAATATTCACTTCTCATCTCCAGTCACAATCCGATGCAAAAACCCTTTTCTCTGTTGTCTTTAAATCAGCTGTTGGCAAGTGAAAAATCGCCTTTCCTGTCTCTCGGTTTCAGTTCATAAGGCACCCAATTTCCTTGTTTTTGAATTATTCCCATGGCTCTCCATCGTACAGAAACGGCTTGTTGAGTCACCCCCAATGATTCTGCGAGCTCCTCTTACGTTTGACTCTGATCTTCTTCGAGTAATGCCTCTAATTGTTTGTCTTCGAATTTTTTTGGCCTCTAATTGTTTGTCTTCGAATTTTTTTGGCCAGAGCGAAGCTTGTCTTCAACGTGAAATCTCCATCCTTAAAATGTCAAAACCATTCTCAACATGATTTATCAGTTGGAGCAGTGTCACCATCAAGCATTCGATGCGGCTTCAGTCGCACTTTTCTTCCAATTAAAACAGAAAATCAAAACCTCCCGCAAATGCTACTTGGTTAACACAAAATTCGACATTTCAAACACAGTAAAAATCAAGGTTTTTGTATGAAACTCAAAGCGATATAAACTGAATATTATTAGCAGATGTTTAACCTAACCTCTCTGAAACCGCCAAAATCAGTTTTCACTATGAATCATTCACAACAGCTGGAGTCATCTTTAGGGAAACGGACCGAACTAATTTGTATTCCCAATATAATATATGTGCATACAATTTGAGCTGTGAAAATATTTTCTAAAGCAGCTCTGTCTTCAGGTGATAGATAAGATAAAAAATACAAACTAGCTATCTTATTAACATTGTTATGTGGAGAGCAAATATCTTCAAGTTCAAACTCATCATAGTAGCATCCAATAGAAAGTAGAAATTATTAAGAAATTCTTGATTTTTTCTTTCCATAGTTTTGCTTGAATTAAATTTTTAATGATAGAGCCCTTCGATCTTTCTATTTATTCGTATACGATAAAATTTTATTAAAGACACCTAGTAATTCCAAAAATGCACGTAATATTGAACGCATGGGAATAAATTGACCATAAAGATCAGTTGACTCCATGGACATAAATCCATGTGAATGTTTTGAATTTAAATAATGACTTACAATAAAAGCTTCAGGTTTAATGTAAGCACCATATTCTATAAAACTTTTAAATTTGTGATTTTCTGTGTCGAGCCCAGAGTACATTTTTTAAACTATGAAGTGCCGCACTTCTTAAAGAGTATCCTTTTGGGCTGGAGTTTGAACTATATCAATTACTTTATTTTCAAGTATGTCCAAATAGCCACTACTAATGTTTCAATCTGATTTTCTACAATAAGTTGGACATTTTGACAGGATTATCAATGCTATATAATTCATTCAAAAACGTAAGTGCATTGTTTATTGAAGTAATAAAATTAGAGTGTGTGAAATTTAAAGAATACTGTTTAATGTTAGTTACTTGGACATTGGTACATATAATATATTAATATTGTTCAATTCAAATATATCTTTATATGGAATTATCTTTTTGTGGAATATTATCTATATTTTCAAGTCTGCGATATTTGATAGTTGAAGGATGAGAGTCCAAGTGTCGTTTCAAGAAATCGAATTTTCTAATACAATTTGACTGAGCACACATGAGATCATTAAACAACAATCTAGCTGAATGAAAAAGCTAATATGAACATCATATGTTTGAAAAGATGCATTACAAACGAAACACACAAATATGGTAAAAATATTTAACGAACTGAAGTACTATGAAAAATAAATTCTTTTATAAATTTGTCAAAACATAACATATATACTACGCAATTTTATACTTACATTACAAATGACTATTTAAAGACATCATACTGACCTATAAATCATATATGATCACGTTGGGCAATAAAAACTATGTCTAAAACAAAAAAAGCTCTAACACATCCAATGCTTGCTGGAAGCTTCTTAATATTTATAATAGAAGTTGTCAATCACAACATCTATCTGATTCTTTGCCAACATATAAAATGTATGGTTGTATGGAAGTAGATCGTTCAAATTGATTGCATATTTTTTCACGTCTTTCTGCTATGAAATTTAGAACTTGGCCAGGAATCTATTAAAGAAGAAGGTTATTGAACTGATTTAAAATACAAATGATTAAAAATGTTAAATATTACCAAAGCTTATCTTAATATTAGCAATAAAAGCATCTTTGCTTTCTTTATTGTGGGTTTTTATTGTGGGTTTAAATTTCTTTTTGCTGTTAAGCTGCATCTGCCTACTTGGAGATAGCAGTGAAGGTAAGCATTGTATAAGCAGAATATATTTTGACTCTATGAATAAAATATATTGATAATATATATTAAAACTCTGTTTCACCAATATGAAATTAATTTTATTCAGATCTATTTACTTTTTATCTTTTAATTTTTAGGATTAGACAAAAATAAATAGTAAGATAAATAGTAAGTTAAACCGAGATTAAAGTTAATCTACACTGGTAATATAATAATAAAAATTAATTTGACAATTAGCTTAAAGTCAATTAATTAATGGCAATAAAAATAAAATAATATGTTCTTTTAATATTCTAATTATGTTAATTATATCCATAAAATTTTCCTCTAATTTTTATTCAAGGCCTATGTACTGCATATGCGCGCGCACGCGCGCACGTATGTGTGTGTGTGTGTGTGTGTGTGTGTGTGTGTGTGTGTGTACAAACATATGGTATAAAGTTGGTACTCTCTAAATAAAGCTGCCGCAACATTTTCCCTTCAGGATCTTTCACAGATTGAGAACTATTTTTTTAAATAGAATCAATTTTCTGAATGAACGCCAATTTTTATCAATGCACCTTCTAATCCAGATTGACAAGATGCAAAATTTATTTCAATCTAGATAATAAAAGAAGAAGAAGAATGCTCAACGTGTAACTTTTTATTATACAGATATTTATGTAAAACATAGTTTACAAAGCAATTAAATTTATTATTAGAAACTCTTACTTAATGTATAATCATGACTGAGAAGAACTTTGTGCTCATCCAAATAAGCTGCAGCTTTAATATTTTTTATACTCTTTAGCCTGAGATGTTGAAGCTATCATCTCGTCTATATTTAGATGTTAGCCCATTTTTCCTCCATGGTTCATGAAAACTTCTCAGCCAATTTAAAACTATTTCTGTATTATTTATTATTTATTTATTATAGGTTTTATTAAAATAGCTACATAAGAAACAGTAAATGTGTTAGGAAATAAATAGATAAATAAAATAGCATTTTATATAATTTATTTTTTATACAAATCATAAAATAACTTACTTTTTTTACAGAGAATTACATTTTTTAAGACAAGTTTAAAAACGAACTGAAAACTCTTAGAAAGCACGTATACATTTTTTATCTGGTAAAAAGCTTCAACTTTTACTCAATTTCTTCAAATTATCTATGTATATAATTATAATTAACTAAATCAGAAAATTTTAACTAATAAATTTAATAGAAATTAAATTGTTGTTTTAATTATTTGCAATTTACAATTGTCCATAGCCTCAATAATCAGACTAACTTAAAATCACATTGATTAAAATTAAAAAAAAAATTAAAAATTCCATAAATTGCAAGGTATAAACCATAAGCAAAAATTGATTATAGGAAAGTAAATAAAACATTAAATGTGCAAAATGAAAAATAAAGTAGAATACCTATTTTTATGACAGATTTATTATAAATAAACATTCTGTAATTCTTTAGATGTTTTAACTCTTGGAAGAAGATTTTTCTTTCTCATTCATTCTTTCAGATTTCTTGCTCTATCAAAAAGTTTTCCTCTAGCAAGAGATTGATTACTTCCCTCTTCTTTTGGAGCAACGTAATAGTCATTCTGTAATATTAATAAATTATTAATCAAATGAATTAAAGATTTATATGTTAGATTGCGGGATTTACAATATATTGCAGACGTAAAGTAGAAAATTGATCAATCACAATCGAATATGAGAAAAATAATCGACTACGAATGGTTAATTTCCTATAATTTAAGATCCTATGACCGTTTACGACTTCGATTGTAGATTCCGCATGCAGATGAAACTTAGTTCAATATCTCTTCATTTGTAAATAAAATTAAAATCTTGTCTTTCAATATAATTAACTTAGATTTTTTTGGCCTGTAAACAAAAAATAAAAAATAAGACAGAAAATAAAATTTTGTTAACTTTTTATTTAGGAAAAGCACACTTTAATTTAATTACTATTATTCACACGTATTCAAGTAACCAAGAGAGAAACATATTAAAATATCCATATAACAAATCAAACTAACCAAAATTTCTTATAAATCAAAGAAAGGATATGGATCAAGACGAATACGGGATAGGAGTCAAGAGCAGAAGAGGTCCCGCAAATAACATATCTATGAAGTGTGAAACTTTTTCACTAAAACGCGCTTACATGTTTCGACTCACTTTTGAGTCCTTCTCAGAGACAACACAAACTAACATAAATAAATTGTAAATAAAAATTATCCTGTCATGATGAGTTCCCCTACCTCGAGAATTTAAATGCCAGAATTAAACCCAAAAAGAATGAAAAAAAAGAAAAAAGAAAAATGAACGAAAAAACATAAGGAAATGATGGAAATCGGAATAAAGAAAAACTAATATGAAAAACTAATTTATCAAAAAACTTTAAGATTATAATTAATTTCGAAGATAAGGACGCTCATCCTGATCACAAATCACAAACTATATCGCAAACATTACATATGAATTATTCAAAAACCGATTCTTGATATTTTGGTCAATATCAGACACAGCAAATCACTTTTAGTTTTAGCTAGTATTATTCAAGATTACAAATGAAAAAACTTAACATTTAACAACTTAATTTAACATTAAAACACTAATCAATTCCATGAAAATGAAAGTAATAAAAAAATCATTGATGAAAGACTCATTACTGCATATGAACGACACTGACTAGACGAGAGAACAACTCTAGCTTTTATAGCTTGTCTATGATCGAGAGATAGGCCTTAGGAAGCCTCTTTATATCCATCTGCAAGTTGAGTCCGTGCGTCTGTCTCCTGATGAATATGGTATCATCTCAATTTCTTCCTGTAGTGAGGCTCCTCATCTAGTCATCTAACGTTGTCTCAATCGAAATCATAGCTCTCTTGGAATCGATACTCCGTTATGACATTACGAATAGAGGTGTTCCATCGGATGTGATTTTTATGCTCCGTGATCTCAGTTGTTTACATATCTGTTCCACATAACTTGCATCGCAATTCTTACACGAGATCTTATAAGCAACATTCGACTTCTCACACAGTAAAGAGTTCTTATGCAATTAATCTTAATGAATTCTCGCAATTTATTAGTACTATAAAACGGTATCCTCATACGCTCACTATTCAATCTGCTTAACTTCTCAGTAATGTAAGCGTGTTTTAGTGAATAAAGAAGTTTCACACTTCATAGATATATTATTTGCGCAACGTCTTCTGCGCTCCTACTGCCCGTATCTTTTCCAGTTCATATTAAAATATTTATTAATGAAATAGCTTACTGATTGATAGTAACCATTAAATAACATTTAATACAATGTCTACAAAGGCAATTCGATCTTCTTCTTCCAAATACTTATTCATTTCATAAGTTTGAAGAATAGCCTTACCCTCTAAAGATTGATCAAGTAGCTTCTTTAAATTCTGAAAATAAAATCTAGCAATAACAAAATTTTTTTGCAATGTTCCCATAACAGTAGCAATGCAACAAAGAGTCTACAGTTTTGATGTGAAAGCTTGATTAATAATAAAAAATTATAAATTTGATCTTGGATGTTGATAAGAAAATTAAAATATATCAAAAATAAAAATAATAATTAGTTTCAGTCAACGTTATAAAAATCTAATGAAAGCAAAATAATAACTAATATTTTGATTATATTTTTTTTTCATACGGATACGTATAAAAATCTCAAGCTGACTTAAATAAATAATAAAATTGAACATAAAAGTCCAATTTTATTTATTTATCAAATCTATTAATTCACGTGAAGCAGTGATTCTTTTTTCAGCAAGTATATTTGAATTAACTATTTTCTTCTTCTTAACAGAAGTTGGATTTTCTGTTTCAGCTAAATTTTGCTTTCTTTTTAATTCTAATTTATTAAGAAATTTGTTGTTTTCCGAATCTGATTTTGAATTCTAAAATAAAACATTAATATGTAGTAGAATTATAAATTAGACTAAATTCTTTTTTTAAATGAAAATTATTTTCAAAAATAAACAAATTTAATGATGTGTGTACCCATTCTAGTGATATATTTATCTTTTCATTCACAGCAATTTTATTTCGATTCAAACATGTAAATACTATGCTTTCATCCAGAATGAATTTATTTTATTTTACAACAAAAATTAATTTCTTAAATTAAGTTAGATTAGTTTAATAATATAATACTTACATTAATGTAATCTGAATCCTCAGAAATGTCCTCTTCTTCAAATATTATAAAATCGAAAATTTAGACTTCACTTTAATTGATTCGTCTTGTTCTTCTATTTCGTTATTTGTAGATAAAAATGTCTTCTGTAATAGACGTGTGTTAAAAGAAAGAGAAAATACGTATTTGAATATATAAAACTTTTCAATACAAGATTTACATAGTTGTGATTAGAAACATTAAAAGAGATTATTAATAAATTCAAAACACAGATTTTAAATTATAATTTAAATTACATTTATTTTAAAGTTAGAAACTACGTTTTGACCAATGTTATCAAAAATAATGATTTAATTAAAGTTATATGTAATGTACACTGTAATGTGTGTATGTAATCTATATATACACACACACACATATATATATATATATATATATATATATATATATATATATATATATATACACATTTTGAAAATAGATCTTATATGAAACATATCTTACTTGAAATTTGATATTATCTTCCCATTCAGTATATTTTTTCCAAAATTTTAATTTCATTCCTAGAACAAAATCCTTTAGTCCTTTCTTTGGCATCATTTTCATCAAGTTGCAAAAATCAACATCTATTCCTTGATCTGAAATTAAATTTCACAAAAAATTTTACAAAAAATAAAATATTACTTTTAAAAACTAATACTAAAATTGTTTAACATATTTACAAATAAATTAAAATTTATTCTTCCAAAACTGTAGTTAAAAGTTCATATTTTGTAAATTTGTTTATTTAACCTTTATTTGGTGCGAACTCAAAAAATTTTAAAAAGGAAAATTATTTCTAAAATAAAAAATGTTAGTCTAGGTTCACAAAGGTTTTGCCTGCGTTTCAATATTCACTGCCAGTATTGAAACTCTATAGCATACGTTACGCACTACTATATAGAATTCTTAATCCAAGAATGAATAGCTTTCAAATAATGCGATTGAATTTGTTGTTAGGTGTACAACTTTGCTTCCGCCGTTTTTTTTTCGAAATTCGAGGCTTTATTCTAAAAAACTGGTTATACATTTATGATTCAAAGTATTGTTCATCGCTGGCCACTACTTTCTCCCATATTTCGGGTAGCGTACGAATCCCGCGTCGAAAAAACTGGTCATGTTTTGAGGCTCTCCACGAATCGATCCAATTTTTTACTTCTTCATAAGACCGGAAGTGCTGGTCAGCCAGGCCGTGTGCCATTGATTGAAACAAGTGATAGTCAGAGGGAGCAACGTCTGGAGAATACGGCGAGT
>Ga0157364_1008073_pt1 | contig 10891 bp, 7 predicted proteins | sample AttsexASBM2_FD_111476 | JGI IMG/M metagenome (GOLD analysis project Ga0157364, IMG submission 111476) | Fungus gardens microbial communities from leaf cutter ant in Ribeirão Preto, State of São Paulo, Brazil - Atta sexdens ASBM2 | ecosystem: Host-associated > Fungi > Mycelium > Unclassified ... | reverse complement strand
ACTCATCCACCATGTGTTTTCCTTAAGGCCACCATGCTTCCTACATGTGCCCTGACGTCATACTCTTAATCTCTGCTGTACATGTGCACACCATGTGTACACCATGAGGAACCCTTGTCCTTTGATGTTATCCCTAACCCTAACTCTAATCTAGACTCCTCTTGATCCTTCTAGACTGTTAGTCCTTCCAGACTGTTCTAGACTCTGTCACATGACTTCCAAGTCACATGCCTATCTTCTATCTCTCTTCTGTTGTAGACTAATAATTATAATACTTAACACTAACCCTAGTCCAAGTCTGTCCATACTCTCGTCTTATAACATTCTATAGATAACTTCTCCTATTGCATAGTCAAATGCATCTACTTCCATTCTCATTTTTTTGTCTAAGTCTGGTGCTACTAACACCAGTTCTTTTGTAAACCTCTCCTTCAGCTCTCTAAATGCCCCTTCCTGCCTCTCTGTCCATTCCCACTTCTGTTCCTTCTTTACCATATCATGTAATAGTCTAGTTATTGTTGTAAAATCCTTAATAAACTGGTGGTAATAGTTTGCCAGTTTTAAAACCTTCTACACATCTTTAACTTCTTGTGAAGTAGGCCAGTCTAGAACACCCTTTATCTTCTCCTTCTCTATCTTGATACTCTCCAGTCCTATTATTACTTCTAGAAACCCCCACTTCCTTCACCTTTTACTTGCATTTTTCAGGTTTTACATATAGATCATTCTCTGCCAACCTCTTTACTACTTTCTCTACTATCTCATTATGCCTCTCTTTTATCTCTATCTCTATTATCACATCATCCATAAAACTTGCTACTTTTCCAGTATTAATGAAGTCTTGCAAGATTTCATTCATTATGGTCTGGAATGTTGCAGGTAAGTTTGTTAGCTTAAAGAATATCACCATTGGTTCAAATAACCCTTCTGAAGTTGTGAATGCTGCCTTCCACTTGTCTTCCTTCTTTATTCATACATTATTATAACCCCATCTCAAGTCTATCTTTGTAAATACTTTGTTTGTGCCTATATTTTCTATAATATCCAAAATAAGAGGCAAAGGGTAATTATTCTTTATGGTCTATTCATTCAAATATCTATAGTCCTGAACCATCCATTTCTTACCATCTTTCTTCCCTACAAAAAACACTAGTACTATTTGAGGCAACTTCAAGGATCTAATATACTCTTTCCTCAATTATTTAGAAATGAACTTGTATACCTCCTCTCTTTCTTCTCTTGACAATGGATACACTCTCCTCTTCTTCAGTACAAACTCTTCCTTCATATCGATATTGTGATCCCATAATTTCCTTGTAGGTATCCTTTCACTGATCTTCTTGCCAAAGACATGAATTCACTTGTGGAACCTTTCTAGTACTAGCCTTTTTGCCTCTTTCTTAGATTTTGCTGCCTTTTCTTCTTCATCTCAGATTTTTCATTCTTCTGTTATCTTCTTCACTTTCATTATTCTCCTTTTTCTGGGTTTTTCCTTTTCCTTCCTTTTCCATTCTTTCTTCTCTCATTTCTTTTCCTTTTCCTCTTTCTTCTCTTTCTCCTTCTGCTTTTCCTACTCTGATTTTCCCTGCTTTGGTCTCCATTGCTTTCCACATTCCTCCAGATATCTTGTCATTTTTATTTCCCCTGTTCTCCAGTTGATCTCAGAGTTGTGGCAAGCAAGCCAGGACATTCCCAAAATCACACTCCACTTCTGTCCTCCTATCACATATATGACATACTAACCATATGCACTCCCCTAACCCTAACCGTAACCCTATGGGCATTTTATCCTCTCCCTATATCCCTGGTAGTAAATGTTTACCTCCACCATATGTTTTATTGGCCCCTCCTTATTTAAAGTTCTATCCACATTCCTCACATAAATTGGTCTTTCCATTTTTTTCAGCTTGAATCCCTGCTTTCTTGCAAACTCCAAACTTATTACTAGCCTTGTAGCCCCACTATTCAACAATACTTCTACTGTCACTTCTTCCTGCATATTAATTCTCTTCAGCCTATTTTTTACTATCATCTCTCTTAACATGTCTCCATTGTTTAGGTTGTAGCAGAATATATTTTCCATCACTCTAGAAAGTATTGGAAACCTATTATTATTAAGACCTAATCAAGAACTATTAGATCTCCCTTCCTATTTAAATTGTTCTGTCTATTCTTACAATTGTCCTCATATTCCATCCTCTTTTCTTGGCCCATAATTCATCTTTTACAAATCCATGCTAGATGGCCAAATCCTCCACAACTATAGCAGTTTCTCCCCCTATCTATATCCATAGTATATAGGTCTTGTCAAGATGCAAACACTGTCCATTGGTTTGGGTGTATCATTGCTATATTTGTTCTCTCCACCTCTTCTATTGGTGCAAGCCCTGCTGGTACTTGCTATTGAGTCTCTTGTTTCCTTGGCCAAACTTGAGGCTATGGCCACTGCTATTGTTGCGTTCTCTAATTGTTCAACCTTGGAGCCTAGGCTTCATTATCTTGTTGCCCCTTCAACCTCTCTTCCTCCTGCCTACTCTCTCTCCAGTTTCTATCTAATGCAATTGCTCTATTATACCACTACTTGATCAAGGTGGACTGCCATTCTGACTTCATGAGTTTTCAGCATATAATCCCATTCATTTCTTTCTTAAATATCTCTACTAAAGGCCTCCCCTCATATCCACTTCCTTTTGCTGTTTTCCTGAACTCCTAAACAAACTCTTCTATTGTTTTTTCTCTCTACTTTACCCTTTTCAACTCTGCCACTTTTACCATTTCTTCATCATCTCCTCCAAACTCTTTCCTTATATCTGCTAAAAATTCCTCTGCTGTCTCATATTCCAATAATCCTCCTTCCAAATCCTTTAGTATATTCTCCTTTCATATATCTGCTGATTCTCCTTATATAACAAGACCCATTGGATCTGTTCCTTCACTGTTACTTCCCTTATCTTCATTCTTATATATAATTTGCAGACTGTTACAAACCTCGAAACTTTTCCAGAACTCCCATCAAACATCTGTAGCTTGGCCACTTCCTCTACTCCAGATACTGATCCTCTCTGTGCTGCTAGTAGTGCTTGAACCTGAGCCTGCAGTGCTGCAAGCTACTTTGATTATTGTTGAGCTAAAAGCTCATAATTAATTTGGCCATGTTGGCTCATAATATATGATAGTGGTGAGATTAGAGATAGTGAGGATGATAGTGGTGGTGGGGTTGGGGGAGATGATGTGTAAAGTGGTAGAAGAGAGGAGTCGGTGCTAGCCTTACTCTCTGATTCATACTTGGAACTTGAGGAAATCTCTGTAGATATTAGTAGGCCCTCTTCTTATCCCATCTTATACTGTTTACTGACTACTTGTACTTTAAGAAAAACATGTACAATTTTGACCTAAGAAGGTTGTTCTACTTTAGACAAGGTTTTAAGAACACTTGTCATTCTCCTATATAGACAGATCACAAGTGGGTCTGTAGCACAGATGTTACAATCAATACCTCAAGGATAAAGTATGGAAATGGGTTCAGGGTATGACACCATGATCAGCTACACCAAAGTAGTATCAGTCAGCATTTCATGTAGTAGGTGTTCAATCCTCATTTACACCTCCCTGTCTTTTCATGTATTATGACTCACTCACTTCATGGACTACACATGTTATACTATTATATATAGCATGGATACTGCTCTGTATTCCTTATGCTTTACCAATTTTATCATCTCTTAACTTCTCTCAAGTCTTTGTCTAAGTGCAACCTGAGCTCTAGCTTAAGGTCATAACAACAGAGCTGATAATAGAAGGATGTATATAATACATTCATAAAAGATAGTATGTTTGAAGTGTACCAGTAGGCTTGGATACAAACAAATGGCCAGACTTTTCCTGTTTAACTAGTATATCCCTTATGTTGTGGCAACTACTAGACCAATGTCCAATAGCAGCACTACAAGTAAATCTCAAAGCAGATATCTAGTAGGGAACACGAGTTGTATAATTCACAAGAGAACTCGACAGAGAACCACAACAGTATTCTACTGACTATTTATATAACTTATCCATGGTCCATACTACGACTATGCATCTGCTGTGTGTCCTATCCTAATGTCCATGCCCTGTCTTCATATTCATTACTAATCTACCTCATGTCCTATTACTTATCCACCATATATCTACCTTAAGGCCAGCATGCCATATACATGTGCCCTGACATCATACCCTAAACCCTACTCTTCATCTCCATCGTCTATGTGTACACCATGTGTATACCATGAGAAAACCATGCTGTTAACATGTTCCTTGACATTACTCTATCTCTAGACTCTTCTCGATCCTTCTAGACCACTCTAGTCTCTATGACATAATGTTATGTGACTTCCCAGTCACATGCCTTTTCTCTCTCGTTGTAGACTAATAATATACTACTGTCCTATCTATATCTTACTAAAGTCTATTCTCACTTTACCATACCATGATACCTTATGTTTAGGGCCTGGTAGTTCTTCTTGATTAAAGGACTGTGTTGTTCCTTGGTCGAGAATAGTAAAAGAGTAAGAGTATGGAGAGGGTTCTATGCTAGATAGTCTCAAGAATGGGAATCAAGTTCTAATGTTACGATTCAGTGACTTTAGGGTTGATCAAAGAAAAGAATCTTATATTAGGGTTAACACAAGAGAACTTGATAGAGAACTCTGTACAAGATTATCTACCTTACATACTAAACCCTAATGGCCTATGCTTTACTACTTTTAGCCTACTCTAAATGACCATGTATTAGCCTTGAGGCTGATATATGTTAAACATTATATGATGTTATTGTACTAGAATCTTCTATATTCTTCCATTATGACCACATAACTGTGATATCACACTAGCCCCTAACCTTAGATTCCCAGACATAGAAAATAAAGGAACAAGAAAATAAAAGTGGAAAGGAAATTAAAATTGAAATAAATAAAGTTTATTGTCTTTAACTCTGATAAAAAAAAATGGAAGATATGGGACAAAGAAGAAGAAGTAGTAAAGTCAGAGGAAAAAGCACAAAATTTGGTGCCAGAAAAATTCCATAAGTAGATTCATATGTTTGGAAAGAAGCAGAGTGAGAGAATACCATCAAAGAAGATGTAGGACTATGCAATAGAGATAAAGGAGAGGTTTGTATTGAGAAAGAGAAAGATGTATTTGCTATCAAGAGAAGAGCAGGGAAAGGTGTATGAGTTCATCCAAAACTAGTTAAGGAAAGAGTATATCAGACCCTTAAAGTCATCTTAATTAGCGCTAGTGTTTTTCATAGGAAAGAAAGATAGAAAGAAGTACATAGTATAGGACTATAGATATTTAAATGAGTGGACCATTAAAAACAATCATATTTTGTCTCTTATTTCAGATATCATAAAAAACACAGATATAAATAAAGTATTTACTAAGTTAGATCTAAGATAGGGATATAATATTGTATGGATAAAGAAGAAAAATGAGTGGAAGGCAGCATTCACAACTCTGGAAGAGTCATTTAAATCAACAGTTATATTCTTTGGACTAACCAATTCTTCAGTGATATTCCAAACAATGATGAACAAGATCCTGTGGAACTTGATCAATACTGGGGAAGTGACAAGCTTCATTGACAATGTAGTTGTGGAAATAGAAGAGAAAAAGGAGCATGATGAAGAAATAGAGGAAGTAGTAAGAAGATTAGTAGAAAATAATCTATATATAAAACTAGAAAATGTCAGGCTAATTTTAGAAGGTAACTAATTATGTCACTATATTGATATACTTGTATCTCTATGAATACTTACCACTATGAGATATATCATATATCATTAGAAACCGTTTAATGAGCACTTTTCAATGCAAGTTCAATCATGCAAATCTGTCTAGCCATTCATGAGGTATTAGTAAAAGAAAATTTTATAGTTACTGATGGCCTGATATCTCAGTTGTTTGTTGTTGCCTTTATAAATCCTGCATATGTGCAGATAGCTCTCATTTGGGGTTTTCCAGTGCAACTTATTTTGTGAAAACCTATCCACTGGTTATGAAGATACAAGCTGAATGAAGTTTGTAACAGATATTATAGAGATGGTTTCCAGGAAATAGAACAACCAGGAGTCTAGGTGACAAGTTGCCAGGAGATAAAACATGAGAGACTAATTCATGTGCAAACAATTACAGATGCAGAAGTATATCTAAGTATGGTTAGAGTTCTTTTCATGCAAGTAGAAGATTAGAGAGGTAGGATTTTTAGGAGTGGTGATTGGGCCAAAAGGGATTAAGATAAAGAAAGAGAAGGTGAAGGAAATATTGGAATGGCCAACTCTGAAAGAAGTTAAAGATGTATAAAAGTTTTTGGAACTAGCTAACTATTATCAGCAGTTCATCAAGAATTTTGCAATAATAGTCAGTCCATTACACAATATAGTAAAGAAGGATTAGAAGTAAGATTGGACAGAGAAGCAGGAGAAAGAAGCAGGAGAAAGCATTTCAGGAGTTGAAGGAGAGGTTCACAAAAGAACTAGTGTTGGCAACACTGGATTTAGACAAAAAAATGAGAATAGAAGTATATGTATTGGACTATACGACAAGTGGTGTATTATCTATGAAATGCAAAGATAGAAGGTGGAGACTAGTAACATTTTTCTCCAAGTCTCTTAATGAAACAAAGAGAAATTACAAGATTCACAACAAAGAGATACTGGTGGTAATAAGAGAACTAGAAAACTAGAGATACTTATTAGAGGATGCCAAGTTCAAGTTTGAGGTCTGGATGGATTACAAGAACTTAGAATAATTTATAAAGGCACAAAAGTTGAACAGAAGACAGGCCTGTAATATAATCATATGTCACAATGGAATGTGGTAGAAGGTTCTAGAAGCAAATAATGTCATTATAGTGTTATAAGATGAGAGTGTGAACAGACTTTAAGGTTAGGGTTAGGACAGAGATAAGATATAGTAGTAGTTATATTATTAGTCTATGACGAGAAAGAGAGGGCATGTGACTGGGAAGTCACATGACATGATGTCATAGGCCTAGAGGAGTCTAGAGTGGTCTGGAAGGACTTAGGGTCTAGAAGGATCGGAAAGAGTCTAGAGATGGAGTGATGTCAAGGGACATGGGTTCCTCATGATGTACATATGGTGCATGCATGTATGACAGAGATTAAAGAAGTATGATATCAGGGCACATGGACATGGCATGGTGGCCTTGAGGAAGACGTATGGTGGATGAGTAATGGATATGAGAACAGGGCATGGACATTAGGGTAGAACAATGCACAGTCGTAGCACGGACTATGGATACTTATATAAATAGTCAGTAGAATACTGTTGTGGTTCCCTGTCGAGTTCTCTTGTGAATACACAACTCGTGTTCCCCACTAGATATTCCTACTGAGAGATTTACTTGTAGTACTGCTATTGGACTTTGTGTCTAGTGGTTGCCACAACATATAGTATGTTTTACATATGTCAATCTTAAAGCAAGCATATATTCCTTTAGGGTAGGCTAGATTAGTGTAGTATGGACCATAAGCAAAGTGTATATGAGGTGAATACATTATACCTAGGAACTCCATTGAGTTCTCCTATGTTAACCAATACAAGGTTCTCTTTCTTGAACTCACTCTAAAGTCTTTGAATCATAACAATTATGTAGTTACTACAACCTATCACTGTATTCCATATAATAAATTGTTGATTTAAAAGATAAAAAATAAATAAAAAATCAGAATAAGATAAGAGTTATTAGAAAAGAAAAAGTAAAGAAAGCAACAGAGTTTGTAAAAAGAATAAGAAAGGTTTAAGAGGACATAGAAGTGATATTGAGGAAAATATAGAAGAAGATGAAGCAGCAGGTAGATAAGGGGTGGAGAGAAGTGGAAGTATAGAAGAAAGAAGATAAGGTAATGCCAAGTACCAAAGATCTGGTGTTTAAAGAACCAATCTGTCAGAGTTAAAGATAGTGAACTCTATTTATTTTTCTTATTTTGGAATTAGAGTTAGGGATTAATATGACATCACATATAACTATCACAAACTGTTTGTTATGATATACTCAAACTCTTATATTTTATTTTGATTTTATTTTATTTTTATTTATTTTATTTTATTTTATTTTCCTTTTTCTATTATTTCTTGGATAATGAAGAAGCATGTGACTGCAGTCACATGATGCATCACATAATATAAGGTTATAGGTTTGGAACACAGTAGAAGAAACTAGAACAATAATATCAAAGACATAGTTATAGTATGTTTATCTTGTAGTAACTGTTATGACTTATGTTGTGGCAACCACTAGACACAAGTCCAATAGTAACATGAACAAGTAAAGCTCTCAGTAGGCTATCAATGTGGGGATCACAAGAGAACCCGACAAGGAGTCTCTGCTGTATTAGAGTCCTATTTATACAAACTATACCTGGTCTGTGCTACTAATAATTAAACCTGCTCTTATGTTCATGCTTCATCCTCATATCTGCCTCATGTCTTACTTAAGGCTACTATGTTGCATCCATGTGCCCTAACGTCATCTTCCAGATCCTTCTACCATGTTCTAGGCCTATTACATTATATAATGTGACATGTCATGTGACTGCAATATCATGTGCCACTTCATCGTCCAAAAGAAAATCAAAAAACAAAACAAAACAAAATTAATATAAAATCAGAGAAATTAAATAAAAGAAAAGAAAAATTGTTAGTGTCCAAATTGTTCCATAACAGTGACTTAAGTCTAAGATGTTTAGGATGAAAGACTACTCTTGTATTGAGTAACACAAGAGAACTCAATAGAGTTCCTTCTATAAGCTAGTCTATCTTATATATATTTTGACAGTAGTCCATACTATCTTAATTCTAGCTTATCCTAATGTCCATACATTAACTATAAGGCCAATATGCAATTGTTGTATTATATGACATTGTCTTGTTCTAGAACCTTTTACACCCTTCTCTTTATTACATGATCTTGTGACAGTGACAGTGACATAATGTGACTGTCACCTATGATGTCACATCTGTGTCCCTCTTTCTTTTCTGAATAAAATAAAGAAACATAAGTATAAATAAATAAAAAAAGAAAAAAGTTCGAAGTCTACTGTCTTCAACTCTAACAGTAACAGTATAATAGACTTATAGACAATGCATATAGTTTAAGATAGAACTTGTAATAGTAGTATATATAGTATAGAAATACATCAGAAACTCCTTGTCAAGTTCTCTTGTGATCTCTATGAGACTCTTACTCCATAAGACTACTCAGTATGCTATTAATTGTCTTTGGTTAGTGATTACTACAATATCGTTATACAACATAATATTTTGTTACACATTCTGTTATATGTCATGGTTATATTCACACAACTACATGCCATATAGAAAAATGTAGAATGTTCTGGAATAATAATTATCAGAATTGAATTTTTATTTTCTTTCTCATTTTTATTTTTATTTTCTATTTATTTTTTATTTTGGACTTAGAGTTAGGAATTAGCATGATATTATATGTGACTGCCACAAAATATCACACATATATCACAAGTCACAGTCACAAGTCATGGTCACACAATCATGGGTCATATAGAAGAATATAAAAGGTTCTGGAATGATAATATTATACTATATATCAATAACATGTAATATATATGCTTTTTAGGGTAGGCTAGGTTTAGTGTAGTATAGACCAACAGCCCAGTATTTTTAAGTAAGATACATTGTAATTAGGAACTCCATCAAGTTCTCTTATATTAACCCAATACAAGGTTCTTTTGCTGACTTAACTCTTAGTCTTTAATCATAACAATAATGTTATACAGCATGTTTACCACATGTTAATCTTATGAATAATGTATGGCCTTTAGAATAAGTTAAATAAGGTCTTATATAGACCAACTATAACATATGAGATAGATACTTTATACTAAGAACTCTATTGAGCTCTCTTATATTAACCCAATACAAGATTCCTCTTTCAACTAAACTCTTAGTCTTAAGTCATAATATATATGCCTTATTTATTTTACTTCTCTTTCATTTATAGTAAAGTTTATATTATTACTATAGTTATGAAATTTATTATGGAAAGTCAGCTAAGAGGCTACTAACTTCTATTATTTTTTAACATATATTCTATTTATGTCTATTCTCTTTATATTGTTCCACCACCAACAATTTTTTGCAATGTGGTCTTTTTTGCTATAGTTATAATATCTCATGGGTCATAAGGCTCCTAGTCTCTTCATCCATATCTATTTTATTGAGATTGTAGAGCTTACCTGTTATAGCAATCACTAACTAAGATAATCAATAGCATACTAAGTGTTAGGCACAGTTCACACTAGGGATGAAAGTCCGCAATATAGACTCAGAGATGTATGGACTTGTTGAACAACCTTGCTTATGTGCTGTGCCACCTGTCTACTGCATGGTCACAACTTCAGATGATAGGAAGAAGTCCAAGATGGGAGTGAGTGCTGATTTAGTGTATTGCCATTGAACACTGGAGATTGAGTTCAATAAGAATTTATCTTTGTCAATTATCAGACTAGTGAATTACAGTGTAACTACTAGTCTTATATATGAGTTCCTACTATAGGAGATGCTCAGGATTTCAGTGGTATAACCCCTATTTATCCTGAGTGGAGGTTTCAGTGTTGAAACACTGACAGAAGTAACTCTGTCATGGAAGACTGTGTTGAATAGGAGTATTTCTGCCATAGAAGGCAGACTTTAATTGTTGGCAAGGAATATACCATGGAGATGTGTTTTCCAGATGAGTGAACTTGGCATATGACACTTATAAAGCAAGAGTCTTGTAGGGATTACAAGAGAACTCAACAAGAAGTCTCTAATATATATATATATATATATTACTATTACAAGTCTTATT
>Ga0157364_1008072_pt1 | contig 10892 bp, 6 predicted proteins | sample AttsexASBM2_FD_111476 | JGI IMG/M metagenome (GOLD analysis project Ga0157364, IMG submission 111476) | Fungus gardens microbial communities from leaf cutter ant in Ribeirão Preto, State of São Paulo, Brazil - Atta sexdens ASBM2 | ecosystem: Host-associated > Fungi > Mycelium > Unclassified ... | reverse complement strand
TTCAGAAATATTAATTAATATTTTAAACTTATAAACTAGGCAGAATAAAAGAAATCTTGCTATCTTAATTGTGCTTCTATTAGAATTAATATTAAAATTATTGATTATCATCAAGTATCAACTCTAACGTTGTAAAATCCTGACGACAAAAAAATAAATATATAATATGTAAGAGATTATTATTCAGTATAATTATATACTCATACACACACATAATATTGATTTTTTTAATCTGCAATGTAATTGCAGCGAAAATTTAACTAGTAGCTTTGCAATATACCGTGAGAAATGGATCAATGCGTGACCGCGAGTTTATGATCAATATTTGTATTTGATGTGTAATATTGACATTTATCTGTTAAGTTTCATCATTAGATAATTAGATTCGTGTAGTAATTAGGGAATGTCAGTTGCAAGTTGTTTTGATCAATGCTGCGACGCTAAGATGTGAGATTATTGTGTTTGCAGTGACAAATAAAATACGGTTGCAGACTTGATATGTAGCATGAAACTAATTTGATTAAAATTAAATATGCATAAACGAATATATTGTTCATATAATATATAAAATATAGTTATATAAAATATAATTTTTTATTTATACTAATATATATATAATATACAATTTTTTATATACAAATAAATTATTTAAAATTTATCTACTTTTGAGAAAATGTTTTGTTACTATAATTTTATTTTTATCGTATGTTGTTTATGATAATAATAATAATTTATCTTAAATGGATAATGTATCATTACTGACTTGTTATGCTAATTATCATTTCACTCTTTATCTTTTAAACAGAACATAAAGGTATGTTATATTAATGACATAATATATATATAGACATTTCATCTTAATTTAAAATTACGCACGCGTACAAAAAAATATATTCAATAAAAACAGACTTGAAAGAGACAAATATAAATAATTTAATAAAACACAGAGACAAGACAGTAATCAACAAATGTGTCGTAAAATCTCTCGCAAGTCTCGCTAGAATTATCATGTACTATGCAATAATGCATATATTTTATATTGCTCACATTTCATATTTTTAATAATAATAATTAACAATCACAATTAAGTACTAATTTGAAACAATGTTTAAGGAGGGTAAAACGACAATCGGAGGAATATTTTCTTTCGCTGCGGAAGATCGTTTGGTCCAAAGCTCTTTTTAACAGTCGACGTTAAAGCCGCAACGTAATTAGCATCAGAAAAATTTCGCGGAGTCGCGTGGCCGCGAATGAATACGCGATTAAAACCACCGCCGCTACTTCTCCGAAAACAGAACTGGTTTTGTTGAAATTACTCCCGAGTAATCCCGTAATAATATCAAGGTACGTTAAATCTAACCCTTTTGTGATCTATGATAAGTTACTCTCTCATTAATTAAGTTTTTCTTAAGTTCTTTCTAATCCTTCTCAAGCTGTCCTTTTTAATAATAATATCGTATACGTTTCTTCTATAAATCTATCACGAAGAGATCAATTCTCCTTGAAAACTAATGTACAGGACAGCATTAGCTTTTCGCGAGTAACTTAAATGGCTCCTCAAAAATAATCAATAAAACACAAGACGACTTTGAGATTCCCTTAAGCACAGGGGATGATTGCGGAGGACGAAGAGCGATTTGTGACGATTTCTTCCATGAAAAACGAGATGAAAAGTAATCCATCCGAATCACGACAGGGTAGGGAATTGCGATACGTTCGAGGAAGCATGTTGAAGAAACTTGTGCTGATTATTTCTATAACAATCCACCGTAGAAATAGACAATACAATCTGTAGCGGAGCTTTTCTCCATAAAACGAAAAGGCAAATAGAGCCTTCTTCGCATTGATCCATACAACGTTCACGGAAAAATATTCGTCGATGAAAAGCATTCGTCGAGGCCTTGGTAACCTCAGAACGTTATAAGAAAAATTGGTTCCTGTACAGCGTTAAAATTTATACGCACGTCTCGTGGAAAACGCGTACATTTATACTACATATGTGCGGTATAAAAAGTACATGTAAAATTGAAAGGAGGAATGTGAAATGGGATTCAAAAAGATAGTATCCAAACGCTCGATTTCTTCTCTCCGGATGCCTCGGCGCATGCCAGCGGTTTCACTTAAGTATTTTCATCAGCGGTTGAAACGAGAGCTCTTTAAGGTGCTCTTGGGCACTCTTCACGGCGAGGACGAACGCTCTTGCGGTAGGAGAGGCGAGAACAAAAGCGCGCAAATGCGAAAGCATCGATAATTAACAATTCCGCCGGTGAACGGACCATCCTCGTTCTTCCCTGTTTTTTTTCTTTTTTTTTTCCGACCAGTAAAAAAGCGACTCGTACGTTTGCTTCCGCGCAAAAAAGTGCAATGCTGCATATGTATGCGATATTCATGTAGTAAAGTAATGCGAAATGATGTGTCAATGACACGTAAATCGTATGTTTGTAAGTCCTATTGAATCGGTAAAACAGACGACTTTAGGATCCCCCCTAAAGGTTAATTTAATCTTCATCGTTGCCAATTCAATCTCGTTCTGGCAATTTATGCGAGCAAGCTGCAAAAGCCACCCCGTGGGAAAAACGAAACAAGCTGATATTTATTATGTCGGGCTTTTGAAAGAATCAAGCGCTCGCGCGAGTCTCCAATTCAGGTTGGGGAATGAAACGGAAGAAACCTAAATCTTGCGGAATAAAGAGGGTACAACGGAAGTGTTGATAATTAACAAGAAGAGTGCGTTATGCGTCCCGGAGAATCGGGGTAACAATGGTCATTAATTTTGACGTATGACTTCTCGTCGTTCGTCATCCGCTTCGGCACCCGCTGAAGTATTTACTGTCATTTTAACGACCCTGTTAGGTGACGTGGACCGACTTAATGCCGATCGCTTGGTGTTAACGTGAAATAGCACCCTTTTAGGATCATCCAAGCGAGTTTCACTCTTTTAGCCTTTTTTAGCGCAGTTGTAACGAATCGAAGTTACTCGACTTGTTTTTTTCTTACTTTCCTTTTCACGTAAACGTAAATAAGTGTTACGTTAAGATGAGATCATCTGAATGCCCGAATAAAAATATATATTTGTTTTTTTATTTTTAATAAAAAATATAATTCAATTTCACGATTTTTAAACCATGTCGACTTACGCGTTATTGACGACGAACGAAATTCTCTCTTTCGGAAAGTCCGACAGTAAATAGCAGAGTGAGTGTTTCGCCCAGTCGTACCTTGAATGCCTCCTTGAAAAGCCTCTCGAGTAGAGAGGAAGGACAAAGAGAGCGCTATAAAATATACTCCGGAAGCAATTTAATTGTTTTTGCATATAGATTGAATCGAGCCAAAAAGAAGTTTTATTTGCATGCATTTTCGATACCGATCAACCAATTCATCATCGTATATCATTTGCGTTTCTTTCTGGATATCAGTAAAATAAATTAAAAGAAATTTTTAGATAAGAAATTGAATTATCTCGTAATATTTTTCAAATAATTGTTTATTTATGATTTTTCCTACAATATTACGATGCAATAAAATATTAATTGCAATATAAGCTAAGAAATAAATAATACATACATGCATGAGTTACTCTGCTACTTCATTTGTCGTAATTAGTTAATGAAATGACGAAGGAAGAATGTGCATGACTGGCTTCAACGAATGAATGCGCCATAGATTGAACGTATGACTGAGACAACGAGTGAATGGTTGAGTGTACAAACAAACGGATGAATGAATAAGCAACGGTGGATATAAGCGGGCAGAGTGCTTATTACGCTTTTGCGATATTTCGCAAAGTATTATTAAATATTTTTATACAAATATTTTTATACTCGTATTTATCTAGAAACGTGACTCGGCTCGTGACGAGCTTAAACGTAAATAAATTGAATTTCCACACACAAGTATTTGTATTTTACAAAATTAGATAAGAATTAAAAGCAGTAAAAATTGATCAAACATCTCATTATATGGCAAATAAATGATTAAGACAGTGTTATATTTATGATTTGGATTCAAATAAATCACATATTATATTTAATAAAAACTAAAAATCAAAAAGTTATCAATTACCTCGTCATATATTGTAGTAAATAAAGGATTAAGGACATATCAGGTGTACAATCTCTGCAAAAAATGACTGGCACTGAAAATTTATATTTTCCGTATAAAAATAAATGTATACAAAATTGTTCAATATTTATATTTAAAAATACAATTTTATAATTTAATTGAAAATTTTTTCTCATTTTATCTTATTGAAATAATTTTTATCCAGATTTTAAATTGTCGCTAAACTTTTATTTTCAAATACAATATAGAAAAATATGTAATTTGCCCAATTTTGTATTAAAAATATATGTAATATATCTCTCTAAAGAACTTATATAAATCGCAAAATTATCTTAAGAAAATTTGATAAGATATAATATATTCTTTTTCTCAAGATTCAATAACATTAAATAAAAAAGTAATCACATTAGAAAAATTATCTTCAAAATAAATTAAATTATACAATTGTCAAAAATAAAGATTACATATCGTTTATTTTCCACTGTAAAGAATTCATGATCATTTACATATTTCATGTTACTGACATGAAAAATGTACAAGCTTCTGTATCTGAACGAAAACTGAAAATCTAATTTTCCAGTGAGTCGATCATGTGACATGAATAATCATCATAAGGACCATCGGAATTTATTCGGAATATAATTGGGATATTACGAAGTACTGATCTTTTTCTCGTTTAGTTAGGTCGAGTCTTTTGTATTATATGTTTCTCTTTCCTTCCCAAGAACGAAAAAAATCAGGGTAAAAAAATACCGATAAAAAAATCACCAATGAAAACGATGCTCAAACTCGCTACCGGAGCAAAACGATAATTTATCCAGCCAATCATTCACCATATGAGACTTTAACGTACACACGTCACCAAAAGATAGGGATGAGGCACGCATCAGGAAGAAAAGAAAAAAGCAAGAAAACAACATGAAGAGAGAAAAAAAATAGAAAAGAGGCGGAGGAGTAGAATAAAAGAGACACAGAAACGACAGAAGTGGACGAAAAAATCACGACTAGGTCGGGTCAAATTTGCGGGCTATCTATTCCCTTTGACCCATTCCCTCCCTCTAGATCGTACCTCAATTGTCCTCCCCCCCCCCTCATGCCTCTCCTTCTCCTTCTCCTCCTCCTTTCGTATCCCACTATTCTCCGTTTCTTTTTTTTTTTATTATTTTACAAGCCACTGCGTATCGGAAAGCGGGGCTGTTCTCCCATCGCTTCGACGAGAGTCCGCCGTCGTTGCTCCGTTTGAAATGTAGGCCAGGGCGCGGTTGAATGGAAAAAAATATTCATTAACACGCGCGGGAATACAGCGGTTCTCCATTCGCGCGTTCCCTCCATCCCTGCGTTCGAGCGTCGTGATGAGATGTTGTCTCATTTGTGTCTTTTACAATCGGATCCGGTAATCGATTTGTTCGAGTGTCATTCCATGAGAAAAAACCGAATACGAGCACTGTAAATTATATCTACACAATTTGAGTTATTTTTAATTACTTCTATAAGTCGCTTCTGCTCCTACTTAATATGTCGTTAATTTAAATAATGATGTTGCTTAACAATAAAGTTACAATTTAACTTAAGAAATATATTAAATGGAAATTTACTTTATATTATTTACTATAAGTACACGTTAGCACGGACGTAGGTATTTCCTTTGAAGCTAAGTAATTTAATCATAGAAATAAATTAATTTACATTTTGACATATATATAAAAATTAAAACTAACATTTAAATAATATTATTTAATTCAAAAAATTGGATTATTGTTACTTCTTTGATATTTATCACTGACAGCCACGGACAATAAAATATCTGAACTATATACGCGACTTAACAGCTTCAAAAATTCGAGATAAGATTCTGCAATCACATTGATGGTGGAAACAAAAAAAATTGATTACATTAGATCATAGAGGATGATCGTCTAGTTTGTGTGTGTTACACGCTCTCGTTATATGATTCATGTATGAGCCGCTCGTAAGTCATAGTTAAATTAAATGAACGTTCAAGAGTTGCGTCATTGCGTCTTTTGTCTCGATGAGTGCGAAATGTATCAAGACTCTTCGGGGCGACGCGAGGCTTCACATGTTGCGTGATCGACCAATTGTCAGCGAGTACCGGATACAAATCCCAACTCTCGTTCCACATGCCTCATTAAGAGATTGATATATTCCTTGCTTAAGGAAGATTGTTGACTCGTCTTCTTTTTTTTCTTCTGACAATTGTAGATCAAATACGACCAATGTTTAAGTTGTGCAGAGAGTCGATAGTAATACCAGACGTTTGCAAAAAAATAAATGCTAGAGCAGAAGCTCTTTAAGCTCTAAACTCTACCCTTTTTTATTTTATTCATTACGTATCATTTTTTTAACTAATATACTGTTCATGTATAAACTGTTCTCAGCGTAGCGACATCTAATTCCTTGCGATTAGCAAGTCCAAAAGTTCATTCGGTATGAAACGAACCCTTCTCCCCGGATCGAAAACCTGGCATGACATGTAGAGAGTGCATCAACGACAAAAGATTCCTCATTCCAAAAATATATTCCGGCTCGATCGTGAAAAATTCAGGCACATATCGATACAGAAGCAGACGGTGGGAGTGGAGAAAGAGAGGGGTGGATTATCCTGTCGGTCGATATAGGCGCGCCGCTGCTGAAACTGGAACGTATCGCGAACAACCCCCGCGCACGGATTCTTTTTTCATTCGTTTGCTCATTTTCTTTTTTTGTTCTGTTTCCTCGCGAAGAAACGAGAATTTTCATTGCGGATGCGTGAGATAGAGCGAACTCATCGATAACATGTATTATCAAAAAATGAACGGCCTCGCACGTGGCGCATAATGCTGAATGCCATCTGTCGCGCTCTCTGTGTTTACCAGCCCTTATTTTCGCCGAGGGCACAAGACTCGCAATTTTTGCCAATTTAAACCTCGAATCCCACGGTCAAATTCGGGTACGGTAAACATTACCAGCCGATCGATTCAATACGGTAACGAGTTTAGTTATCGGCCACTCTTCACGGTAAACAGAAAAAATACACAGGATTATACAGTATGAGAAACAGCAAGCTGAAAACGAGTTTTTTTACGAGGCTACACTTAGACGCAAAACTGTCACTGGAAGTTCAGCCCTTAGTTTTAATTATACATTCTTTAGCTGATTTAGTCTATAATTTATAATTGTGTAATTGTAGTTTTGCTCATATTAGGTTAACATTTCAACTTTTTTTATCAAGTTTTGTTCCAATAAAATCGGAAAACCAGAGTTGTTGAAAAAAGAATGAAAATTTTCTTATAGATGTAAAAGAAAAAGTATGAAATCCGTGGTGACAATTTTACTTCAATCTAGTTCAATGGAAAAATGTTGTTCGGTTCTATCTAACAAATGCATGGGGATTCATATATATTCATATATAATCTCTCATACTAAAGTCATCCATACAACACAGATTGTTCCAATAATATTGCAGAAACATTGAAATGTTCCAGCAATAACGTTTTAAACGTTGCAACAATATTACTGCAAGCTTCTGTACTGTATAAAACAATAATAAAAGTTTCAAAGTTTAGATATGATTGTGTATAATGGACGCTGTTGTGATTCTTTTTCTCTTTGCGTCAGTTCTAAGCGACATCTACAATGAGATTTTAAGATGTAAAGCTTTAAGTCGTAACAAATTGACCAATCATAGTCAAATATGTTTAGAATAATCGATTATAATTAGTCAATTTCTTACGGCCTAATACTTCAAATTATATACTTTAAAATCTTATTGTAGACGTCACTTTACAACGATCGCAAACTTCGAGCTGGTCGCGTAACGCTTATTGTATACTGAGAGATGAGTGACTAGCGATTTCCAATGAAAGCTCTGCTTTTTCGCACGTAACGATTGAAAGTGTTCACCAGAGACCGCGGAGAAGAGATAACGCGACACGCATACGCGAGTTGAGAACCGCCGTCGCGAGGTCACGGAAGGCTTGACACAGGCCGTTCGCGATAGCCAGCACGCATTCCGCTTCATTCATGCTTCTTGATCCACCACCCTCTCCCGTCCGTCCTCACCCTCAATCCTACGACACCTACGTGTTTCGCCCCTATCTCCCCTGTTCGCCCCGCATGGTCGAGCCGTTCTCTCGGGGTGGTATTTGCAAGTACACAAGGTGGCGCGAGCCCTCGTGCTCGAAACGATCGTAGTCGTATCTTTTTCCGATCTCAAAAAGTGAATGACTCGCGCACCGCCGCGAGAAATTGCCGGCTCCATCGCGAGAACGATTCTCTTTTCCTTTTTTTTCTGAGATTCCACACCGAGAACAGCTGAGCTCGCGAGATATGAAGAGAGAAAAGTGGCCTCAAATCCGCCCAATCTTCTCTCACTGTAACGTTTTACATTTGTCTCCGCGTCGTAGTATTACGTTTAACGTAAGGACAGACTCCCACATCCATAGCAGGGAGATCATTTGTAACCGCATAAGAAAAGTGGATCAATTGGAAGCAGTTACCTTCAGCCGTGTCCGCCTTTTTCTGAGTTAAAAACGCAGTTTTCTCCATTACTGATATCTAGTCCAGTCTCGCAAAAAAAAAAAAAGATATTTCGTTTAACGTAGCGTTTCGTACAAACAAAATTAATTGAGCCCGCAGGAAAGTTTCTTATGAAAGAGTTAAAACTGATCTCTCCACTTTCATGAGACGCTCAAGTCGCTGAGCGTCTTACGTATCGCACTATAAATGGATAAACGGATAGAGGTCTCTTAGAAAAAATGGATAGAGAACTCTTAAAAGAAAAAACAAAATTATAAAATGAAGAGAGGGCGGCTTCGATAATAATTCTAACGTAGAAAATGAAAAATGCCAATAAGAGCCGCTCTTTGTTATTTGTGCGCAAAATCAATACTTTCTTGTTAACACAATCGCAGATCATAACCAGGTTTGAATAGTATTAATTATTTATTATTATTTATTATCTATTATTATTTTTCTTTATCATAGCATTCACGAGAGCCGAAATTGATGATCGTTTGCGTTTTTTTGATTAATCTTATATGAACAAATATACTTGCGTACTAATAATTATGTTGGCTTTTAGTGGTTTTTCTCTGTTAAAAAAAAAAAATATATATATATAGAGGGGATATAATACTGTTTTAACCATTCGAGGATCGACTATATGTTTATCGCTCGCGGGAATGCAACACGGGCGGGTCGCATTAGCGTACGTCAACCTCGCGTGCTCATGATCGCCCGCGCCGATAATAATCGTCCAGCATTCATTCACCGGCATTTAAAAGCGGCGGTTAATTACGCCGGGGACGATTATTGTGTTCCCACCTGTCTCTTCGCAAACTCACCGCGACGACGCAAAATGCGGGCTGACGTTTCTCATGCCGTAAAAATTGCACTAACGAAGGGTGCTTTCCATTTAGTGACACAAGTTGACACAAGTATTATTCTGTCTTTATTATTCATGGAATGCAAGGAAAAGTAGAACATTTGTGTTGACTCGAATCTCTAAATGGAAGGCGTCCGAAAGGGTCATCTCTTTCGGCTTTTCAGCACATCAAGAACATTTCATTTCTTCTTCGATGCCGATAAATAATCTTTAATCATTTGTATACATTTTAATCATAGGATACATTTTATTGTGTACTATATCACTTATATATATATATTTTTGCAAATTCTGACAATCTATTATGTTATAGGCAGAAATAGTCGTTCGTCGCTTACTGATCCTTTGATTATTATTAATACAGATAGAAATCAATCGTCCCATTTGTATATTTTTATCGTTAATATCTTATGACGTAACTCTGTTAAAAGAATAATATTGAAGACTGCGATTTCTTTATAAGAATAACACTTCAAAGTCGCTTAAAAATACACAAAGATGTGATAAAGAGGTAAAATAAATTGAAAAATATAGGAAAAACCAACCGATTCTAATACTGAGAGAAAAGTTTTTTGGTATTCGTGATTATAATTACATGTTACTATAATTATTGCTATTACAATAGTAGTATCTAATATTGTAATAATTATTATGTATAATTCTATTAATAAATATATATATTAATAAATATATAGATGGCACTGAAATTTACTTACAAATTATAATTATTATTACCATAACAAAATAGTCATTATAATTTAATTATAAGTTATAGTAGTTTTTGGGACAGTTTTAATATATTAAATAATAATATTTTTTAAATAATAATAATAATAACAACATAAAATAATTGCGACATATAATTATAGTTACAGATACAAAAAACTGTTCTCTCAATGAATATCGCACTAGAGTTGAACTCCAAGTTTAAGTTAAACATCTACAAAACCAAAATTTGCAATAAAATCGCAAAAGTACTGTCGACGTTAGATACACTCGATACAATCGACACACGTAATATGTGTTACTGTTCATAATTGGCACCCCCTCTCCCTCCCCCGCTTTCTAGCTGGCTCTTACCTATTATATCAACCTACATCCGGAAATGCCAAAGCTTCCCACGACCAACGTTACTCACGAGCACCGTGTATGGCCCGTGTATCGACGACGACCGAGCTTCTTATAAAATAAAATCGATATTTAATACTCCCTCCGGAATTGTGAATTATTATGATCCCACTTAGCCCATCTTACGTACGTATCTAACTAAGGTAAGCAAGAAGACGTTGTACAATGTGAAGAAAGAGAGACATTGCGATATCGATTCTCCTGCTTCTTCCAAAATAGTATTTCAAAAAGAGAGGAAATGGATCAATATTATACATTAAATATTGCACCTCTATTTTTTGATGTCACCGATATGATACGCAGTCTATTTCTTTATTTT
>Ga0157364_1008071_pt1 | contig 10893 bp, 6 predicted proteins | sample AttsexASBM2_FD_111476 | JGI IMG/M metagenome (GOLD analysis project Ga0157364, IMG submission 111476) | Fungus gardens microbial communities from leaf cutter ant in Ribeirão Preto, State of São Paulo, Brazil - Atta sexdens ASBM2 | ecosystem: Host-associated > Fungi > Mycelium > Unclassified ... | reverse complement strand
GACATGAGGATGAAGCATGGACAATAGGGCAGGCTTAATTATTAGTAGCATGGACCAAGCATGTATTGTATAAATAGGACTCTAATTAAGCAGAGACTTCTTGTCAAGTTCTCTTGTGATTTTCCCCACTTGATTGCCTACTAAGAGCTTTACTCACTTGTATAGCTATTGGACTTCATGTCTAGTGGTTACCACAACATTGGCCTCAACATATGTCAAATACTTGTTACATGGTTATAATTTCAGGTAAAGTTGGAGTTTGAGAGTGTACAAGAGAAGGAAGTGGGTTACTAGGATTCAATTATCAGAGTATCTTCTAGTTCTTAATTACTAAGTACTGTCATCAGAACTGTGGCTAAGACAATAGTAGAGAAGGACATAGTTAAGAAAATACTATAAAGACAGTCTTCAGGTAATATAATAATCTGAAGTCTATGTTGGAAGGAACAGAGTACACAGCAGCTTAGTACAGTGTGGACAACTGGCAACCACTTACCCTATGGTATATACTTCTTATGAGGAGCTGAAAGCAAGCAATGAAGAGATATAACTAGTATATATTCAAGGCATGCACAACTACCTGATTAGGACTATGTGCTTACTAAGCAGAGTGCTTCACAACAGTCTAGGTAGCAAGTCATTAGGCAATGAAATACAAAAACTTGATTCATATATAAATATACACAAATACAGATAACTGATGAGAGGTCTTATTTGTATGCAGAAAACAAAAACCTCAAATATCTCAGAAGTTAGTCTATAATACTAGTTCAAGTTATATTACTTGTTTTATATCGCTTATACTCAAGCTCTCTACTAACAATCTTATTATATTGTTAAGTAGTCACCAGTCATTCATATCACACTATATTATTGTGTATTATTTCTTCCAACAGCCTCTACATATCATATTAGTCACATATTTTAGAGAGAAAACCAGAGAGTTAGAATATGAGTATGTATAGAAAGATATGTTGCTATCAACACCAAAACTTAGTAGTGACTTGAGTCAATTTTTAGAAGAAGAGATTATAGTATATCTATCCAATATATATACTAGTATACTAATGTTGTAGCTATCACTCTTAAATCATGATAACCACTGAGTAGGAATAACAAGAGAACTTTACAAGGAGTTCTGTTAGATTGGCCTACTACTTATACATTTAGTGCTTAGTCTATATATAGTACTTCTATGTCTATCCTAAAGTTTATAAAATAGAAAGTGTCTTATAATACTATATCTAAGATTGTAAATAGAGATTGTAAACAATTATTCTGAGTATATGGAACTTCTTGAAGATTTTTGAAAGTCTTAGTATAATGTCTAAGGAGTAATCAAACATGGAATGGTTGGAGAATATATATCAAAATAAGAATATTATTTGAGAGAGACTAAATAAGCCTAGATTGGTATATGACAAACAAACAGTTTGTATTAGATTGTTCAAGTGATTTGGTCAAAGTGCAGAAAACTTTAAACTTGAGAAAAACCTAAGTATATTATCTAAGTGATATATACTATACAACTTACCTCTCTAAAACACTGCCAACCTAACTATAAAATAATTATGCTGATTAAGAATAGTTAGGAAATACTAAATTTAAAGGTAACAAGAGTTATTTAACTATAACAGAAAAGTAAGAACTGGAAGAGTACAAGAAAATAGATAAATTCACTTTGTAAAAGCTTAGTTATACTCCTAGGCTAGTTATTATCTAGACTAGCTCTCAATAGACTATATAAGGAGGCTAACTTTTCTGTCTGCTTGTTAGATATGGTTCATACTTTGGCAACTAAGATTTATAATAGATTCTTGGAAGTTAGATAAGTAGTAATTTATCTGGGATATATAAAATGTGGATAATAAATGACCTTTGGCTTTAGCTTATATACTTTACTTCTACCTATTACATTGGTTGTATATTTTGAATGTTGTACTTAGGAGAGTAGAAAAGGTTATTCTATCTGATGGATAAAGAGATGTGTTATTACTAATACTGGAAGAGAGTGCTAGTTTCAGTTAATTTTCAGGATAAGAAATTACAGTGTAACTATTGGACTTATATACTAAGTACTCTATCTAAGCAATATAGAATAGACAGAGTTGATACTAGAAGAGAATTAGAAGTGTAGATAAGAGAGTATGTATTATCTGTAAGTTTGAATGGATGTGAGAAATATTTTAAGTAGACCTAGTTATTTTCTATTTTTCTAGTTCTTTATAATTTTTCTTTTCTTTTATAGTTTAGTTTCCTTATTTTCTTTTTTAAACTTAGCTAAGGAGTGTGATAAAAGCATAATATGTGTCACTGTCACAGTTCACAGTAATGTGACTTGGTAGAACATCATAGAAACTACTAAAAGAACTAAGTCATGAATTTAGAGTAGGTTAGATATTATGAACTTAAGCCCAAAGAGTTAGGCAAAAGAAAGAATCTTGTATTGGGTTAACACAAGAGAACTCAATGGAGTTCTAAGTACAAGTTTGTCTACCTTATATACACTAGACTACTGGTTTGTGCTATACTAATCTTAGCCTACTCTAAAGGACTATGTATTTCTCTTAAGATTAATATGTGTAAAACATGCTATATAATATTATCTTGTTCCAGGACCTTTTATGATATTCTATGTGTCACATGATTGTGTGACATGTGACATCACACTAACCCCTAACCCTAAGTCTAAAAATAAAAGAATAAAATAAAATAAAAGAAAAAAGAAAAATATAAAGTCTACTGTCTTTAATTTTGACATTAAAGATGCATAGATCAACTTCTAGAGATATATTAAGTAAACTACTCTGTAGTAGGAACTTTATCAAGTTCACTTTTGCCTTAATACTTATGTCTAAGTCATAACATTGATATTCACTACTACTACTATATAAGAAAATTAATCAAGAACAAGCAAATTAAACTATATTATATTAATGGGAAAAAGAATCCTGCTGATATCTTGACTAAAAATCTTGGTCAAGTCCTATTTAATCATTTTTATTTATCTATTTATACTTTTGTCACTTAACAACTGATGTTTTAAGTAAGAAGGAGTATTGTAAAGCATTCCACTTATTAAGTGCTTATATCACAATCAGTAGTATGACTAATATGATAATTAATAGAAAATAAATTGAATACATTACTACCACTTATCCTACATTATTCATACTACTAAGCTTTTCACTACAGAACTTATTATTAATAAGTGGTTGTCAGTTGTTCATATTGTACAATGCTACTGTGCATTCTGTTCTTCTAACAGTCAGTAGTCTAGATAGTCAGTAGATAGTATTAGGCAAAACAAACAGTAGATCTACTATAATTTACTGTTATATTCTAATCTAGACACATTCATCCCAACTTACAGATAACACTTTCCAACCTCTTCTGGTGTGAATCATCTCTCTCTATCTCACCTTAGACATCCTTGCTAGACTTCTTGTACAACTCTATAGATTTCCATCCCAACATCTAAGAACTATTCAGACCTAGGATAACTTACCTACAGTCTTCATTCCTAGATAACTACCTTAGATAGAATACTTAGTATATAAGCTAGTATTTACACTGTAAACCTTGGAAAAAATTGACCAAGACTGATACTATCTTCTAATATTGGTAAAAATATACCTTTCCACCTTCCAGTGGATTTATTCTCCATAAGTAGTTCTTTCAAAATATATGACTAGTACAACTAGTAAAGGCATAGTACATAAGCTAAAGCTGAAAGGTCATTTTGACATTTGTATTCCATATATCCAGATAACAAGGTGTGAACCATATCTAACAAGAATCTAGAACAATGATGCTAAGGAGCACGGCTACAGCATGTTCACCTTGTGGTAATGGTATGGTAGACTCATGGACAACATATGTACTTTGGAGTAGGGTTATTTATTGGTAGCACAGACCATGTTACAGACCATGTTACATTAGTATATATAAGGTAGCAATACATCAGGAACTCCTTGTCAAGCTCTCTTGTGATCCTCACAAGACTCTTACACTATAAGACTACTTAGTGAGCTATTGACCATTTTGGTTAGTGGTTGCCACAACACTGCTAAGTCTGTATCTGTTTTTATGTTTGCTATGTCTAAGTTGGATCATAACATGGTGGCTGCCACAACAACTTATCAATAAAGCTGTTAGTGGAGAGCTAGTATGAGCTAACTAATTTATATATATAGGTGACACTTGAGAAACTCATAGTGAGTGTTGTGCATCATCACTTAGTCATAAGTATGGATAAACACAGTGTTTATTCAACACTATTGATCCTATATATCATTGCTTCTTTTTCTCTTACCACTATCTTGCATAGTAGTGCCTATTGGAAATATAGTGAATAAATTATTTTTTTTTCTTCAACTTTCAGCTTTTCAACAATGTCTAACTCTCAATCTTCCACATTACCAACTGTGTTTTCTTCAAACCACACAGGGATGGACATTCCTACAGGACAAGCACCTATATATGGCTTTGAGGTAAGAGGGAAAACCCCCGCTACTGAAATAAATCTTTCCAGAGAATCTTTGATGTCTTCTGGTCAGGCTACCCCTTACCATGATAGAATGGACAATATGGATGTGGACTTAGAGCTTGGAGACAATTCTCCTGAGCTGTCCTACAAGACGGAGCAGGAGAAGGCAAATCGTGTAAGTAAGGTGAACAAAACAACAGACAACATGAGGCCTCAAGAAGGAAACAACGAGGCTACCCATTCTGACCCTGAACACATTTTCAATGTGAATCAAATCAAATGTGTCCCATGTGTCGAGACTCCACAAGGTGACAATAACGATGTCATCAATATCCAGCTTCTATACAACCCAAATGCTCCCACCGAACCAGACCTCTGGAGCAGAAACTTCCACCCTATATCCCTTCATGGATCTATCAAGCAAATTACATCCAACTCCAAAAGCATCAGGGACTCACTTAACTTCATGGCTAGGTATATCGCAAACAAGAAGGTCAAATCTTCAAATGCTAATGACTTATTGGACTTTGATGGTATGGGAGATTCCATCTGGAATTTCATTTCATCAGTGTATCAATCCAACTGGGACTTGTTTTATACTGACAATAAATCTACAACACTTAGGGCAAAGATCTTGTCTAAGTTCACTCCAAGAATCCCACTGACAACCAACAAAAACAATAAGGAAACAAACAAACCCGTCCCAGTCTCTATAGAGAAGGTTCCTCCACCACCTCCCCTCCCAGCAAAATCAAAAAGAGAGGTCAATGTCATATCCAAGTACTTCCAGAACAGCAAATCTTCAGACGAAGCAAAGAAACCATCTGAAACCAAGAAACCAGCATTGTTGTATGCCTAGGCCTCCAGACCTACAGCAAACACTTCAGAAGTCCTCAAAATCAAGGAAGCATTACCGGCTCTCAATGCTAAGAAGATCGATAAAATCAACAACATTGTCAAAGACAACCCTAAGCCAAAGCCACATATCCAAATGACAACTAAGGGTCCCTCTAGGAAACAGGTTATTATTCCAATGAGCAGTGACAACATTAATGTCTTTATGAAAAATTTGTCCCTGTATGTAACTAACATCAATAGGCAATTACGTAGCACCAAATCTGAAGTCCTAGTTGACTACATTCAATCTGACCCCATCGGCATCACTGTCATAACTAACAGAGTTTCTCAACAATCTGATGTGCTAATCATTGATCGGTATGTTAAAAACTCCAATGATATTAACGCTCTTCAGGTTGAAGAACCTCGACTTCCAAAATCAAAGTCTTACCTCAAGATCATTGGTATTCTGTTTTACCCCTACGGCAACTCCCAGGAACATCTTATATCTAGCGACATTGAAATGGTTCTTAAACAGAATCAAATTTTCGACAACATTACCTTGGCATCAGAGCCAAGAGTAATCAAGGTATCTCCCAAATCCGACATGTCAATTGTATGGATAGACATTTGGGATGTCCAAAGCAGCAGTAATACAAAAATGCTAATCAATAGATGTTTCAACGTCGGAAGACATATTGCAACAATTCGAGAAGCTAACATGAATCTAGGTGTGCCTCAATGCAAGAATTGTTGGAAATGAGGCCACGTGACATTCTTGTGCAGAATTCAAGGATCAAAATGTGTCAAGTGCAATGGCCCTCACAAGTCTGAAAACTACTGCGAATTCAGGTAATGTTGCAAGGCAAATGACAAGATCAACCCTCCAAGGTTGGAAATGAAAAAAGGGGAACCGTGTCCTCATTCATTCAAATGTTCAAACTGTCGAGGAGATTACCAAGTGGATCCTAACCAATGTCCGTTTTGGAGACACAGGTTTAATAGGGAGTGGCAACAGAAAAAGTATGCTGAGATCCATGACAACAGATCCAAATCAATTTGTTCTGAAGTGAACGGCGAACCTCAACTATGATTGTGAAGAACCTTAAAATTCTTTCACAAAATGTTTGCAAAAACTTACTCATCATCAACACCTTACTTGAGACCCAAAATCAGTTCGACATCATTTTCATCCAAGAACCCTCTTGGTCCAAAATTCGCAAAATCCCCAGTTCTTCTAGTCATGATGGAGAACCTCTTATGGGAACTAACCATCATTCAAACTGGATATCATTTACCAGGTTTCTCACAGAAAGATTGGACTCTCCAAGAGTCATTGTTTACATCAACACATCTCTCTTCTCTGCATTTTTTACTCCAAAAAGACATTATTAATCACAGGGATATCATTCTCATTTCTTTCTTTAACAATAACATTTACTCTGATTCTTTCCATTCCACCTTAAAGTATCTCAAGGATACAGAGGTTAACATTGATAATGTCTTCATCATAACAGGAGATTTCAATATTAGAGACAGTTTATGGGACTCATCTTTTCCATTTCACTTTTCTATTAGCGATGATTTAATTATCATAGCAGACTCATTCAATCTTGCTCTATTTAACCCCATTAATCCTTGTCCGACTAGGTATTCCGATATTGCAGAAGAAGCAAATTCTGTAATCAACCTCATGTTCCTTTGATATGGATTGTCCAAACTCAATCACCACTCTATTCTTCCTGAATGTCACCTGTCATCTGACCATGCTCTCCTATCCATCGATATCCCCATTCACAAAGAGGTCATTTACACTTTGAAACTGTCGATTCCTCCAAAAAGTGACTAGGAAACTGCCTTCATCAAAGAAATCATTTCGAACTTCAAAAAATTGGACACGTCTAACATAGGAGACACAGAAAAATTGGAACGCACAGTCCAGCAACTTGGAGTGATTATTGAGCAAGCATGGACAAAAAATGCCAAGAAGTCAAAATTTTCCAAGCACTCCAAGCAATGGTGAATGGAAGAATGTAGTCATTCTCTCAATAACTATAGAATAACAAGAAGTCTCGACAATTGGAAGAGTTTCAAGAAGATAGTCAAAAATGTCAAGAGATCCTTCTTCAACGAGAAAATTCAAGAAGTTGTGAATAAGAGTCATAGTCCTTGGGAACTGATGAATTGGATTAGTAAACACAAACTCCCTACCACCAAAGCTATCAAACACAATGGTCACCCATGCTTCTCCCCAGAAAGTCTATGGGATGCTCTTCACAGCACATTCAATACTGCCTTCAATTGCCAAGTTAATCTCAACATCCTTAGCAAAATTGAACGCAAAGCCACTTCGCAATGGTACCCTTTCTCCAAAGAAGAATTTAAGCAAGTGATCAGCAAGTATAACAACTCATTAGTGCCTGGTCCTGACAAGTTAACCTAGCATCATTTGAAGCACATTATCAAACAAGATGAATGCCTTGTCAACATCATCAACATTGCCGACATGTACATCAACCTAGGACACTGGCCAAATTACTTCAAATATTTGACTACTGTGATAATACCCAAACCCAACAAGATGTCATACAACCAACCTAAGTCTTTTTGTCCAATTGTCCTCTTTAATACCCTAGAGAAACTCATTGAAAAGGTCATTGCAGAAAGAATTCAATTCATGGTCACAAGTAACAATTTTATCCACCTAAGTCAATTAGGTGGATTAAAATTCAAGTCCACCACTGATGCCAGTGTCGCCCTCACTCATATTGTTTGGTCAGGGTGGGTTAAAGGCAAAATGACAAGTACCCTTGTATTCGACATATCACAATTCTTTCCATCACTCAACCACCGACTCCTCACTCTCATTCTTGAAAAGGTGGGTCTCGAATCTAAAGTCTCATCTTTCTTTGCAAACTACTTAGTCAAGAGGAATACAAGTTATGTATGGAATGACCTTTCCTCTCCTAACTTTGAAGTCAACGTGAGAGTAGGCCAAGGGTCTGCACTTTCTCCTATTTTATTGGCTTTATATCTTTCTCCATTTTTACACATTCTTGAAAAATGTCTTAAAAATCTAAAAATTCCAATTTCTATTCTTTTGTTTGTGGATGATGGTCTCATTATTGTGCAGAACAAATCCTTAGACATTTCTAACGCTCATCTCTTTTATAGCTATAATATACTTTCGAAACTTCTGGACAGTTTTGGTCTCATCATTGAACATGTGAAAACTGAAATTTTCCATTTCAACAGATCACATGGAGTCTTTAATCCTCCTTTTTTAGATCTCTCACCAATCGGGAGCCCTATGCTACTTCCAAAAGATACTTGGAAGTACTTAGACTTCATCTTCAACCGAAAACTAACATTTCACCAACACATTGATCACTAGTTGAACAAACCAATATCTACGGTCAAATGTATGAAGCTTTTGAGAAATTTGTCACAAGGCATCAGCCCCATCCAAAAACGCCAATTGTATAGATGCTGTGTTCTTTCTATAGCATTATACAGTTTTCAACTCTGGTTCTACAAAAATACGCCTATGTCATACCATATGAAAATCTTGGACAAGATGCAGAGAAGAGCTGCTATTTGGATTTTAGAGGCATTCAAAACCTCCCTACTGAAGGCATTGAAGCAATCGCTGAAATTATCCCTATTAAATTCCACCTTCAAAAACTCACAAAAAGATCTCAAATTCGACCCTTTGCACTTCCTACCAATCATATCATAAGAGACCTGATAGATGGCTCACCCAATTCGTCCAAGAAACCCAACCCCACTCAGTCAGATCTCTTATAAATCAACAAAAAAACATCACCAAAAGCCATTTAATCGACTCATGCAATAAGGCCAATGGTATTTTCCCATCATTTTCTCCTCTTAGCCCAGAGTTTACTCCTGGCTTCCATATAACTGACAATTTTTCAGATCATTTCTCTTTTAACTTAGTTAATAGAAAAGGAAAAGACCAAATACGTGCTCAGAAACTCAACAAAATGGTTCTCCAAATCTCTTCTTCTCTGTCTATGGCCTTAGTCATAACCGATGCTAGCATCAAAAATAATATTGCTACATCAGTATCGCATATACATTCAGCCAACCATCCTCTCATTAAAACAGTTCATCATGCAATGTTCATAACAAGCATGAAGGTGGAATTGTTCACTATTAGATGTGGTATTAATCAAGCCTGCATTAAAGAAGGAGTGTCAAAAATCATTATTGTCACCAATTCCATCCATGCTGTGGAGAAAATATTTGACAGCAAATTGCATCCATACCAGTCTCACACCATTGCCATTCTTAGCGAGCTGTGGCATTTCTTCGAAGCTAATCAAGAAAACTCCATTGAATTCTGGGAATGCCCTAGTCATCTCAAATGGAGATTTCACAATGATGCCGGCAAGGATTCCAAATCATTCAATCCAACCCCCTCTCTCCCGTGCAAAATCTCTTGGGATTATTGCAAGAAAACTGACAGTGACGACATCATTAATCAATGGAAGATGACGTTTCAAGCATCAGATGGAAAAGGAAAACACTTCCTTGACCTAGTAGACGACAATCTCAATAGCATCGAACCTGCTTATACAAAAGGAGGACCTTGGCTACAAGTCTTCAGCCATTCCAATTCACTATGTGCTCACGCAACGAGAGCCATCACCAATCACACCCCAATTGGGGAATATCAACTAAGATTTATCAACTAAGATTTATCCCATACGAAGACTTCAAGTGTCCCTGTAACAATTATCCTATCGAGACAAGAAGACACATTCTTCATGAATGTGGTAGATTCAACGGGTATTGGAACCCAAGAAGAGATTCATTGAATCATTTTACCATGTTCTTGATCACTAATCCTAATGCTTTCACATTTACAGACAATTAACATATTCTACCAAGTGGAACTTGGTTTTCTATTTTCTCTTCTCTTTTTTGATTAGTTCCTTTTATTTTCCTTTTCCTTTTCTCTTCTTTCTTTTGTGTTTTAGTCCTCCTATGAGTCTGTTTCTCTTGTACATAGTTATGAAGTAGCTACCATGGTCTGCCCTCGTGCACCGTGTAATAAATTGTTGATTTTTTTTTTAAAAAAAGACCCTATATATCATGAGTACGTTGCAAATTGCTCAGCCACTGTGATGCTATCTTAGCAGCTACTTCATTACAACTCCAACAAAAGTCAAATTTGTGTCTCCATATAACTTTTCTGTGGTTTCAGGGCTTAATTTTGATTCTAGAAAAGTGGGTACACTATTGAGCATATCACTCAGGGCAAACAATTCAAACTAAAATATCTCATTCAGGAGCTTGATGAGAATTGGGAAACCCAAGCAGGCTGATGGGTCATAACTATACGATACTTCACAGCACGTCCACGTCTAGTGCAACAGGTTAGGCCTCTTTGAACCACGTGGCTACACACAGGTGATTTGTGAAATCTCTCCAGATAGACGAAGAGTTGATGGACGCTAACTCGTCTTCATCTTGATCTCGTTATTCCAAATCTATCTCTTGTACAGTATCGCAGGCTATAGCCAATTACATGGATGCCCCCG
>Ga0157364_1008070_pt1 | contig 10893 bp, 3 predicted proteins | sample AttsexASBM2_FD_111476 | JGI IMG/M metagenome (GOLD analysis project Ga0157364, IMG submission 111476) | Fungus gardens microbial communities from leaf cutter ant in Ribeirão Preto, State of São Paulo, Brazil - Atta sexdens ASBM2 | ecosystem: Host-associated > Fungi > Mycelium > Unclassified ... | reverse complement strand
TGTTATATATAACATTGTTGGGTCGGAAATTATAACGTTGATGTTAATTCATGTATGTAATTCAATAGTTTATTCATAATTTTCTACAAAAGTGTGTGTTTCACACAATTTGCATTCTTCTAATCTAAGAAGATTCTTTTTCCTTCTGAAACAATAATTATAAGAAATAATATTTTACAGTTGGATTTTCTTTGCCGCTAGGATAGGTGACTATTTCCGAGTTAAGATGTTAACTCGTTCATATATTACACGTCATCTACCCGAGTTAAGATCCTATATATAGATTATTATTAATATTTTTGCTCGAGTTCTCTTGATCTTCCTTGCGTTTTGATAACTTATCTTTGACTCTTCAAATGAATCCAAAATTCAAAGGCGGATTTCAACGTCTTTGTAGCTTCTGATTACTCACAAGATCTTCAGATCCTTAAATCCTGCGTGCTTCACGAGGGTCAGGTCACATGCTGTGACTCGTTCTCCTAACGGAGAACTTTAAATGACGTTTCAAACGGAGCTCACTCGCGAAAGTCTCGTCTTGAGATAAGAGAGCTCGAGCTTGAGTTGTGTAATTTGGTAATTCGAGGATCAGAGAGAAATATATTTCTCTCCTCTACTTTTCTCTTCTTCTGCTATTTGCACTTTTTCGTATTTTCGTATTTTATCTAGTGACATAAAAGATATTTGACTATTTGTCGTATCTATAAATTGGTTAAATTGTACTTGTCAAAGAGAATACAAATTCAAGTAGTTTGATACCTTTTTAAGACAAAAGGTACTTACATAAATTTGCCACCTTTGTGTATAACGTTTTATATGTAAATTTATATATATGTTTATATATATGTTTTTGTGTACATACAAGAGTATATACTGCGAGATATTATAAATGTATGCTCTCCATAAAAAATTCAAGTGCAAACTCGGGTACACGAAATGAACGTTTGTAATTGGCCTCAAAAATGGTATTCACACATTTTATACAAAATTCATTTTACACAGACTGAAAGTCGGAAATAATTCATGCGAGTTAAAATGCGTAACGTGATAGACGAGGCTTCGCGATCACTATGATCACTATGATATCCAACATGCATCGTAACCCGATTATCGTGGACGAATTATTGTCCACCGAACAATTTGGAGTCGACGATGCCGCATTAATGTTGCTAATTAACTCATTTTCGTTATTGTTGTACCAATCTGTGGTATAATCGTGCCGCATCGCTTTGTATACGCTAAATTGGCACACTATTGTATAAGCAACGGCGATTCGTAGTAATCGATTCTGCTAATTTTTTTGTCCTTTGATAAATCTTACACAATAGAAACTATAACTAAATTAAAAAAAAAACTATCACTGAAAAAAGGAGCGTTTAAAAAAATCAAATTTGTTTTTATAAACTCGCTTTTGTTGTCTAGGAATGGCAGCATTACTGAAAAAAAAAGTGTTTAATTTTAAGATATTAAAATTATGGAAAAAGTTTAAGACTAAAATATCTTTAGGTGTTTAAAAAAGTAGAGACAAGAACAAAAAATATTTTAACACTTCTTTTTTCAGTGACGTTGCCACTAAAATATCTTGAATCAATTTATTATATCAAATAAAGCGATACGAGTGAAAAAATATGAATTTCAATTTTTATTAAATTTAATATTTATTAAAGAACAAAATTAAATCAATATGCACTTTCTTTACAATCGTGCTTCAATTTAATACAACTCTCTCTTAATGTAAATTAAATTAAATTAAATTAAATTGAAATATATATTTTTCCATTCGTATCACTTTTTACATAGTCTATGACGTTTAATAAATAAATAAATCTAAAATATGGGAGAGATTACACATGGGAACAAAGTTTAGGTCCCCTTGTAAATTCCCAGCATCGCAATATCGGCCGTTGCTGCTTAGGCTTAGAAGAGATTTCGGTTAACCGAGCAAGGATTATCAGAATGCCGTGTTACGGGGTCCAGGCTGGCTAGCGGGGGATAACGAGGGCCGATCAAATTCCGGGTGACGTGTTAAGCCCCGGCTTAAGGCCCTGTCTTAAGAAGAGCGGATCGAAGCGCTACGCTACGCTATATTCACTCTGTGACCCGAAGATACGGATATGCTGTTTGGAACACAGTTAATTCACATGACGAAATTAGAATAATCGAGATGCAAAAAAATGTCCTATTATATAAGCTAAAACTTTTCGCTTAAGCGCTCTCCGCACAAGAATATCTGTTACGCGTTACGTTACGTACACAATAAACTTACGTCGACATACAAAAAAAAATCATAACGTATTGATACGAAATATTATGTTATGATTTTCTTTGTATATTGGTGTAAGCTTACTATTACGTACAGGTTTCACTTGATTCAGTATTTAACATAATAAGTATAACGCGTTACAGACATTATTGATATTATTGCGGAGCACAAAGCATTATGAATGTGTTGAACATTTTTCACTTAATACTGTTTACATTTTATAACATCTGACATTATGGGCTTTCAATAAGCCGTTACCTGAGACTTTAAGTCGTAAGAAATTGAACAATCACAATCGAATGTGAAAAGAATAATTTCTTACAACTTGAAGCTTAGATAATGGCTTATTGTTGAAAGCCCATTACACGTCTGATGTTGCACATATCTTAACTGTATTCAGGTTGATTCGACATTTTCCAATCGAGCGGTAAAAATGAAAAATTGTCTAGAGGTAGACAAGACTTCAGTTTTGCGTTCCTACAGGTTTCGAGGGCAACAAAGTCTCCCTGTTCTTGTCGTAGCCCATCGTTAGAGGACTTGTTCTACAAGAGTGGGCACAATTTAGCAACGAAAGGGTGGAGAAGGTGAAGACATAGGCAAGTTGAGAATCAGGGTTGGTACTAAACGCGAACGGAGGGGAGGAAGGAGTAGCGGATGCATTTCTTGGGAGTAAACTTAATTACTGGGTGGTACTCGCTGCTCTGACATTTGGCAACGAGCCTCTAAATCTCGAAGAGGAACTGCGACGCCGTTCCAAATTGCACTTTCGCGGAGGCAATCGCGCGTCCTTCGCCAAGCACGACTTCCTACCGCGCGAGGACGCTTAACTAGCGATCCTAGCATAAATCCCGTATAATCCATAAATCCCAGAATCGAAAATTGTGCTAGCGCATAGTAGGATTGAAAAAAACTGAGATTTCATTGAACAAAGACTCGCTGACGCGCCTGTTTTTATTGATTATAGGAATATTGAATAGGTATCTATATTCTCTAGTTATAAACTTCTCTCATAAAGAATCTTGCTTGCTCATTTTGAGTTTCTTTCTTTCATTTTAGCTAAGTTACTAGACACAAGGGACTCAAAGTCTATAAAAAAAACACAAAGTTCTTACACGGAAAGAATGATTTTGCTGAAATATTAAAAAATTTATACAGACACAGATCTGAAAATAACTTTGTTGAATCATTAAAGTAATTATGTAAGAAATATTCAAGTACGACGAATAAAGATTTTGAAAAGCTGGCATAGGATCACTCGAAACTATCATAATATGTTGAGAGAAACAGTATTTTTTTATTAGGGAATATCTTATAAAAAGCGCGTCCGTCATTACGGTAATGACAAACATTGATAGTCTGTGGCGAGTAACTACAATTACTATAATATAATTTTAATGACGCTATACGTTGGAGACAATTGTTATAAAATATCAGGGTGACGTTACACTTTGTGACGTGAAAACGTGAAATATCGACTTACTATCTGCATTCGCCATTTACATTCACACCTTTATTCCTTTATTAACGATTTATTTCACTCGAAAATTTCCTTGTCACTTCCAATCTTTTGGATAATTGGCGATTTCGCAGACACTTCTTCATATCCGAGCAGAAATGCAAAATTCAGGGAATATAGCATTATTATCAAACTAAATGATTATGTTACAAATATATACCGATGAATGTTTATCATTTTGTTTAAAATATTTGAAATGTATTGGAAGCAACATTACACTTATCAATCCTTAACGAACGCTATTTGTCCCTCTAGTATTTTAATCAGTCCACGTTGTTTACATGCTTATGTATTAAACATACGCGAGCGGAAACAAGAAGACAAATTTAAAAATCTACGCATCATAAATTTGAAACGTCATCGCGGCATGCTTTTGTAACATTGAATGATACATCAGCAAAACCGGTTGCATTAATTATGCTTTATTCTCATTAACCTCTGAAAAGGTGATATTTCATTACATTACATACGCTCATAACGACGTACATAATTAACGAGCGTTCGCTTTAGTGGCTTCGGGATCATCGGCAGAAGATTACTCTTTTATTCGTAGCATCTCGATACGTCTAATAAGGCTCTCAAAGATTTAATATCATAACAGGATCGGACCATAGTAATCAGCTGAAACTGTAACGCTTCAATTTTAAGTATTTTTTCATTACGTTTATTCTCCTTTTAAAGGAGGCGTGCCTTACATAATTTTAATGATGACAGAGCGTAGATAAATTTCTTTCAATATAATAAAACTTACTCCTTTGAAATTATAAGGCTTAATTAAAAATATACTTTTATATAATATAGATGAATTAATTAATTAACTTAAGTAAGAAAAAAAATAAAAAATTTTTAATTAATAAATATATTACTATATATAGTATAAATAAATTTAGATCTTAAAAAATATATTTAGATCTTCAAGACATATGTTATTTTTTCAAAGAAATAGGTAGAATAGGAAAACATGTGATATATATCTAGTATGATTACCATAAGGAAAGAGGAATGGAGCTTGTTAAGCGTAGGCCAAGTCGTTGGTGGCATATTGCCCCGTCAGTCTAACTAAAACGGATAGCATCTAATCTTATGAAACAACAAGATAGCAGCAGAAAATAATGGCGTCGTAACGAAACAAGAGAGATACAGAAGGAAGAGGAGAATAATCGTTTGTTAAATTAATCGAGGTTTGCTTTACGTCCTTGAACTTTCCGCTCCTTCGAATCTCGGAATTTTTCATCCATTTTAAATCCCGAAATCCTTTTAGACTTTAAAATGCTTAAATTTTAAGCCCGCGTTTAGCGGGCTCTTAAAATATTTTTATACTTTCGGATTTTTATTGTCTCACATTTCTTTATTCCTAAAATTGAAAGCTCTCTTTCTGTTTTGAGAAAAACACATTTGACAATGTTTGGACTCTCCAGTTCTCGGGGGCAAAATTTAATATTTTAAAAATAAGAATAATAGTAGGAAAACAAATAAATGTAGAGCATGAAGTTTGGCGACTTACAATTAGTTTAAGATCACATTCGGGAGTTCTCGAATGTTCGTGTTGTCACGTCACTTCCAGAAGTTCTAGTTTCTTGTATCCTTGGGGGATCTGTCGAATCCTTGGACCTGGTTGGATAGCAGCAAATGGCCGACTTTTGTTCCTCGTTACCGTCAATATCTGCAGCGCGGCAGATACTCGATAATTATGTCTTAATTAAGATGTTTGACCTCGTTACCATGAGATATGCTTCGCTTTTAATCGACGACCATCTTCTGCTACGCTTCTAGAAACGTTTATATCTCGCTTACTTGCGGTAAATACTTTCGACAGCAATGGCTAACTTTACGAAACGATGCTGGCGATGTAAAAGGCAATTTCATTATCTGTCGGAGTCGACTACTGAGCTTATAGTATCTAGTTATTTTACCTCCGGGTCTACTTTCCGATTATCTCTGGTGCCAAGTAGTATTCTTAATTCTGTAAGGAGACACCTGTTTCGCGAGTACAGCTGTGAGAAAGGTTCTCGTTATTTTATGTCTTGATAAAGGATGAAATTGGTTTGGAATTGAATTTCGAAGAACACCGGGAACTGTCAATTAAACTGGCATTGATATTAATATAAAAATAATTAGAATGTTAGATTATGTTAGTTTGTAATATATAATTTGAAATGTTTTAAATGAAAAGAAAGAAATTGGGAATTTCAAATTTTGAGAAAAGACATATCTAACATATTTATATATTTCATATTAATTTAATTTAATTTAATTCATACTATTTGATGTTCAGCGTCAAGTGATGGAAAAAAAGCGGTTTAACGAAAGTTTTCGATTTTTGCTAAAATTCCAGTTTTAGTTTTTAAAAGAGCGAGGGGAAAGGGGGTAGCTGAACAGTTCGCCCTGTACATGTGATAAAGGTCCATCCAGTGGTTGGCAAACGCGGATTCTATTTGAAGTGCGGTGGATGGGTACGAGGTTGACTTTTCAACTTAAATTAAGTTCGTCTGCAGTTGCACGGAGGGAGAGAAAAGGGAAGGGTTGGAAGGGTGACGAGAAGAGAAGCAAATTTTATACAAATTAGACAGCCGCGCAACTCCTATCCTCTCTCCACTAGAATCGCCCTCATTTGGCTTTCAGTCGAGGCCGCCGCCGCCGCCGCCGCCGTCTGGTTAAGATTTCGCCAAGATACTTTGCAAATTAAGTCCTTACTGAAGTGAGCATCAGCCATGCTCGACTATGCTCGGAGGGAAACATCTTCTCTTCCAGCTCTTCGCGCGTAATCAACTATTGCCGTGCTTAATGAGAACAAATGCAACAACCGCGTTTTTCGTGTTATTCTTTCATATTTTCGGACCTTTGTACCTTAAATGAAAGTTTCTCACAAATATAATTTCTTTTATGTTGCTGCAATATTATTTTCTAAATTAATAGTCTTTATTACATAAAATTATTATTATATATTATAATATATACAATCATTTTCTATATTATTACGTTATTTAAACACATTATACGTAGAGTGCCACTGCTGCATTAGCGCTTAATGACACAATTCTTCGGTTAATTCGAAATCTCGTGAATATTCTCGGTAATGACAAACGTGATAGCCGCATTTTCAGAGGAATTGTGTCATGCATGACACATGAATCGGAAATTGTCTTTAAATAACTAGATTGATTATTCTAAAATTAATCTCCAAATAGTTACGTTCTTCGTTATTAATTTTCATATCTCGTTGAATTTTTTGGATTCAAGAATTAATTTTTGTTGCATCTGAGTCATTAAAACCAAAAATTTTGAATCTTTCCGGAGGCACGTTTCGACGTTTGACCCTTAGGCTTCCTAACTCGCCAGCGACGATCGGATTAACTCGAGATTTTCTGCTTCCACTTCTCTAATGCGGCATTTTCTCGCGAGATATGAAATTATCGAAGTTGGAAAGTAAAGCCGGAAGATACGCTCCTCCATCGTGGAAACTTCCGCTACTCGAAACGTCGTTTAAACTTTTCGATTGCTGTTTATAGGTAGTCAATATCTTTTTTCGTTTTTCATAGATGCGTGCCTTAAAATTTTTTACCATATTTGTTATTAATTAATAAAAGTCGGTATGGATGTGTCCAGAATTTTTTTTGCTGAAGGATTATCAATTCTGTTGTTATATAAACAGCATTTTTTTTGCGTTAATGAAATGCTATTTTTAAATATTTTAGAGTTTAGAATGTCTCTTTTCCGTTCTTGATTTTGAGTAGGAAAAAATATTAGATTTTGTAAATCATGACTTTTATATTTTTTCTGAAGAAAGCATAGGCAAAATAGTATTAAAAAGTAGTGTAGTTGTGAATTTCTTGTTATATCTACATTCAAAAAAATGATTTTGCAATTGTAGCGAAAATTGTCTAGGTATGAAAAATTAGCTAAAATAGTTAAATGATTAGCGAGCGTTGCGAATATTGTATATGTTTTGCATCTAATCGGTATAGATGACAAAGACAGAATTTTTATCTGAACAGTTTATGAACTGTAGAAGGAAAATTTGTGGCATCTGTTTATGTTCAATCATACTTGTTATAAAGTTCGAAATGTATTAAAATGTATTAAAATAAAAGATTAGTAACGAGAGACCAATGAATATACATGATCTTTGTATATATGACCTAATATAGTTTGTGTAATGCGCCTATTCGTTTAGCTCTTTTAAAAACTGTCATGGCGTTATGGCACATCTAGTATGATGCGTGACGCGATTTGTGACAACGTAACTCTTGTGAGCGCATTTGCGAAAACGCTAGTTCTGACTAGATTGAAGATTTGTTAAGAACGTGGAATCTTGAGCAATATACTTGGTATATACGTTAAAAAGGCTATATAAAGTTATTTGTGTAAGAAATTTGCTACAAGTACAACAGAGAAGCTACCAGCATCAGGGCTGTGTGGCTCAGTGGCAGAATGGAAGTCTACCAATTGGTAAGTTAATTTGGAGGAGAGGCCAAGGTTCGAGATTCGAGCGCTGATATTTTTCTTTGTTGTCATCAATTATGTGCAGCTACAAAAGTGGGATTGTGTCTGCTATCACTCAGGGGAAGAGGACTAGGAATTTTAGGAAAATCAATTGCGTTATAATATCTAGATTATGCTATATTATTTTGATGCTACAGTTATAATCGGCAGCTATATTTCTTACAAAGGTAGTTTTAGCTATACTATCAAAACTGATATTGCAATATAGTAATTTATTATTGGCAATGAGATCTAAATTTTCTAGAAGGTGTCGCTAGAATGATGCTGCTATAAATTCTATATGTGGCAGACAATATTTTAGCAGATACAAAAAATAGCGATACTTTTTGGTTGTAACGCCTAGAAATCTATTTGTATCAGTAAAATATTTTTTTGAGTGTATTCGGATTCTATCAAAATTCTAACAAAATTTCAGAAATTACTTACATGATAATAGCAAGGGAAAACAAATTTTATAGGACAAAAAATTTACTCAAGATTGAAAAGTACATTTTTTTTATAACTGAAAATGAAAGAATAAAAAATTTTGACCTCCAAACAACCCCTTGGACACGTTCGATGGAAATCAGGCATGATTTATTAGTAAATGGATAGGTCGAATGCATCGGAATAATAATGCTTTTAGACTCCATTAGTATGTGAATATAACATTTCGTAGTAATAAAATTTGCAAATGGAAAAAATGTTATTCAAATATTGAATGTGAATGTCTGTGGAATTTAATGATTCAAGATGTATTCGACAAGATTTTACCATCATTCTCAGCACTACAACCATTGGCTACGCAATGCACATAGATGCTGTATGCAAGTCGACAGCAAGCGTCTTTGAACATGAAAAGATTTGAAAGCCGTTCGCGTAGTTGTAACGTCGCGCCTTTCTTTATTCAAAAGGATTAAGTTCTCTCGAAAGCGTTGTACGTAAATGCTTTCCGTAAAAGCGCAACAGTACGTTACTTTGTCTTCTTTTTCTCTTGCTTTGCTATTTTCTGCGCTGATGGTTGCTTCCAAATGTAATAGATTCAAATATCCATGATCCACAAGAATCCAATGTTCCATTTTCAAGCTTTGAAGGTTCAAAAGATTTTCGTTAGATAAAAATCAATTCTGAGAACAGAGGAGAAATCAGTAGTCGCACATTTCATTGGATCCATGCGGATTTGTGAATGATAATATTGACGTGGCAAGCATATGAAGCAAAGGATTAAAGGATCTAAGAATCTGTGAATAAAAAGATTGAGGTCGTAGAATCACTTTGAAGAAGTAAAGTGATTTTCTAAGATCTATGAAGCAGGAAAGTACAGAATTGCAAAAATTTCAGGAACAGATATATTAAAGTAGATATATTTAATTCAATTACGTCAAAAATGACGTAATTGAGATAAAATGGTAAAATTAAAAAGTATATGAAAATTAAAATATTTGAACGTTTGCTTACTTTAAGAGTAAGACACAACGAAAAAATTTAAGTTTCTTAGAGAAGGAGAAAAATTATCTTTCAATATAATAGAAAATTATACAGGTCTGCGAAATGAAGGGTCTAAAAAGAAACAAAAACCGGAATAGCAGTTTCTACTTTTCTCGGTTCTATTATTCTCGGAGAGTAGGTAATTTTTCACGCGGAATCGAAATCTGGTAACAGAATTGTTCCATCACGTCAGGATTTCGAGATATTCTAACGTTTTGCAACTTTTTTTTTTGTATATTTGAGTTTCGGTGGTATTTAGAATATACTTCTCTCAACGTTAGCACTAATTTTACATGAACGTACTAAATCTTATCTTTCAAATCCATATTGTTTTAACCCGATATCATTTTTTTTGCTGAGATATGACAAATTAAATTTCAGAGTTTCAGTAATAACTGGATAAATGACATACATAAATATATTGCAGTCAAGAAATGGAGATATATTTCTTATTCATTGACATTCATTGACAGGAAATTAAGCTAAAGCTTTAAATCCTAGCCCTTAATGTCTAAACTCCTGAGCCATAAACGCTTAAACTACCAATCCTTAAACTTAAAGATTTTAGAGTTTAAGAGTTTAAGTGGTTTAAGCGTTTAAGGAGTTTAAACATCAAGGGCTTAAAATGTAAGAAATCTCTCGTACTACTTTCTGTTTCCTAACCATCGCAGGCCTGTATTATTGACTATTTAAATAAAATAATGTCGGCAAAACAAATATTTGGTAACATTTAAATGTCATTTTTATTATTTTTGTTTCATAATCCTTAAAAAACCAATCTTTTTGTGCTGTAATGATTTAATTTTTTAAAAACCATTATTTTTGAATTGTGATGTAATTATTTTTTATAAAGTTACTTTATTTTTTATGGTCGACAAGGTAAAAATTTTATATAATTCATTCATGATAATAATTCGAAAACTACGTTTTTAATATATAAAAGTTTGATTATAAGGAAATACTTATTCAAAATTTTGTTAAAGTAAAGTATAATGTCTACGTTTACCCCAAATATCTTTTTTGCTTCTGCTTGTGAAATTTTACTTTATAGATATCACTACATCGTAGAGTAAATTTCGCTCTACTATTATGCGAATGAGACAAGAGGGATTCGAAATTTCCTCTGTAAAGATTTACTGGCATGGTT
>Ga0157364_1008069_pt1 | contig 10894 bp, 6 predicted proteins | sample AttsexASBM2_FD_111476 | JGI IMG/M metagenome (GOLD analysis project Ga0157364, IMG submission 111476) | Fungus gardens microbial communities from leaf cutter ant in Ribeirão Preto, State of São Paulo, Brazil - Atta sexdens ASBM2 | ecosystem: Host-associated > Fungi > Mycelium > Unclassified ... | reverse complement strand
GTCTAGGTAAAGATTAGAATGTTGTCTAGATATACAACAACAATTTCCTCTGTAATCAAATCTTAGAAGATATTATTTATCATTATTTAAAAAGTCACTGGACTGTTGGTTATGCCAAAAAAAACATCACAAGGGGCTTAAAAAGACCTCTGTTGGTGCAGAAAGCAGTCTTCTATTCATCTCCAGGTTTGATCCAAACATTGTTAAATCTTCAATGGACATCTAGCTTTGTAAAGTACTTGGCTTCTCAAAGTTGAGAAACAAGTTCTGAAATGAGTAGAAGCAGATATCAGTTCTTAACAGTTATAAAGTTGAGTATATAGTAGTCTTGAACCAGTAAGAGTAAGCCATCCTTCTTCTTTATAAAAAAGACAGATGTTGCCATAAGTGACTTAGAGGGGCAGATACAACCAATTTTGAGATTTTCTGAGAGAAAGGTATTAAGCTCTGCCTGTTCCATAGGTGAAAGAGAGTATACCTTGGATAACTTGAGTTTTAAGCCTAAGATAAGTTCTATAGTATGGTCCTACCAATGATGTTCTAGAAGAATGTCAAACTATTTTTTTGCAAATACAGATTTAAAACCTTGAGTATAGCTAGAAGCAGAAGTGGGTTCTTATCTATTGCAATACTCTTTTGGAAGGCCTCAGAGAGTCTCTGGGAAGTGGTAGCTGCAGCTTGGATATCAGCAGATGATTTTTTTACAAGAATACAAGTTAGGAATACTTTGTCACTCAGTTCTCCACCAAGTTTTTCACACTCCATTGTCATATTTAGCTCCTTATCCTCTTCTAAGATCTGGGAAATGGTTTACTTTGACATGTAGCAATTATATGTTCTTCCACTCTTCTTGCTTTCTGTAGATCTCTGTAGCTATTATATCTTGAGGAATAACATGTCATTATTGTAGCAACCATTCGCCGGAACGGCACTTGTAGTTTGCTTACTTCAGCAAAGCTCTCAGTTGGCTATCTAGTAGTGGGGATTACAAGAGAACTCAACAAGAAGCCCTCACTGCATTGCTCCTCTATTTATATAAATTACATGTGGTCCGTGCTACAACAATATCTACCGGCTCTTATGTCCATGCCTCTACCTCATGTCCTATTACTCATTCACTATAAGGCTACCATACTGTATACATGTGCCTTGACGTCATACTCTTTAATCTCCGTCATACATGTGTGCACCATATGTACACCATGAGGAACTCTTGTCCCTTGATGTCATCTCTAACCCTAACTCTTCTCTAGACTCTTCCCAATCCTTCTAGGCCCTAAGTCCTTTCAGACCACTCTAGACTACTCTAGCCTATATCACATGACTTCCAGGTCACTTGCTCTCCATCCATTGTAGACTAATAATAATATTACTTATCTATGTCCAGCTAACCCTAACCCTAGCCAAAGTCTGTCCATACTTTCATTCTATAACAGTCATCTTTACTTCTTCTTTCTCCTAGTTAACTTCTGGATTGTGATCTTTAAGCTAGAAATATCCTAGTATTAAGTCCTGCTTGCCCAGACTGGAAACTACAAGTAATATCCACTCTAAGTATGTTTTATACTACAATACCATATCAACTACTTTTGAAATTTGACCAGCTTTATTAGCAGTTCCATCAACATTGAATACAGTGATAGGCTAAGAGATTTTCCATATATTGATCTGATGCATCTAGACAAATTCCTTGTTAATAAAACTTTTAGTTGTACCAGAGTCCAAAAGAGCTTGGATAGAGTGTTATTGGTAGATATCCATAGTGTCCAGCTGAAATTGGAGATAAAGGAATATTCCTTTTGCATCTAGAGAACTAATAGTAGAGTATAGAGAAAGTTGCTTTTCCTATTTCAGACATTTAATAGGTAAGGGAGAGCCTTTGTAAACATGCAGATAAAGAGATGTATTTGAAAATTCACTAGAAGTTTAATCATATTCTTCTACTAGTAATACAGTTATTTACCAGTGATTGGAGCACACAAATCACTAGTTGCTCTATACAAAATCTTGTTTTAATAATTGAAGTCTTCTATTAACTCTTCTCGTTGCTCAATAGTGTCAGAATTGAAGATAGTGGACTATTTATTTTCTTTTTCTTTTCTCATTTTATTATATTTTATTTTTTAGACTTAGAGTTTAGTATGATGTGACATATGACTACATCTCTTCTCTCTTCTTAACCACCATCTCATATGGTAGTATCTTTAAGAGAAATTGAGAATAAACTCTTTCTTTCTTCAACAAAAATGGACTCTACTTCAGATATGACTTTATCAACTGTGAATGCACCTGGCTATACAGAGATGGACTTCTTAAATGCTGTCAGAAATACTTCTAACAATTACAATGAGGTAAGAGGTTGTACTCTAGCTCCTAACAAACCATCTTCTAGGGAAACCTCTATTTCTTCTACTATATCATTGGTTGCCTACCATAATAGAATGACAATGAACAATGATAATGATAGCGATGCTATAATAGAGCCCATCAATTCACCTCAATTGTTGTATGCAACACCAGAGGGGAAGAATAATCAAGTTAGTATGGTGGCTGACTCTACTAACAACATGATGAACCAATGTGTTCCAATTGAAGGTATAACCTCCAACACTCCCTAGCAATGTGTTCCTCTGGAGGAACTGGCCCTTGATGATCAATGCAACCCTGGTAACAATGTGTTCAAAGTACAGTTATCTTATGATATTAACCAAGCCCTAGACTCCGAGTCTTGGGATGATAACTTCCATGCTGTTTCACTTCATGGTTCTTTGGAGCATTTTGCATCTGACATCAAATCTAGAAAGTAACCTCTCAAAAGAATACAAAAATACATCTTTAACAAATCCATCATAGGTGATAAAGCAAACAAAGTCAAGGAGATGTGAAGGTGTTGGTGAAGTGGCCTGGGGGTTCATTTCAGCCCTTTATGAGTCACAGTGGGATAATCTTATTGCAGACAAGAATGACCTTTTATTCAGATGTAAGGTTAAGGCTCAATTCAATCCTTCTCTCCCTAGGAATGTTGTTTCTAACAAAGGTAAAAACACTAACAAAGCTGCTACTGTTTCCACCTTACCCCCACCTATTCTGGCTAAATCTTCAAAAGAAGTTGTGGAAATCTCAAAGTTTTTCAAGAAGAACTCTTCTACATGAGAGAAAAAATTATATGCTCAAGTTTCATCTCAAAACATCAACATAGCCAGAGATACTTTGAGAATTAAGAAAGCATTCCCAAATCTTCAAAACAAAAAAATCAAAAACATTTAAAAAATCATCAGTAGTAAGGGCAAACCAAAACCATGTCTCAACATAACCACCAAGGGACCTTCTCAAAAATAAGTTATTGTTCCTATAAACACTACTAATGTTAACAACTTCATGAATAATTCAAGCACTCATGTTACTAATGTCAACAGAGTGTTGAAGAACATTAAGTCAGAAGTTATGGCTGACTTCATTCACGTGGAAGAAAGTGGGTTGGTTATCACTACTAACAAAGTAGCTAGCGATCTTGATTTACAAACCATTGAGAAATATGTGAAGAACTCATACAGTGTTGATGTGAATAATGTGGAGTCTCTGAGACTGCCTCAATCCAAATCATTCCTCAAGATCATCAGTATTCTCTATATCTCTGAGAATACTAATTCCCATATCACATCAGACGAGATTGAAGATATCATTAAGGCTAACTATATCTTTAATAATGTTGTTTTAGCCTCTAAACCCAGAGTCATCAAGGTTTTGCCAAAATTAGACATGTTTATCATATAGATAGACATTTGGAATGCACAGAGTAGAGTGAAGGCCAAGGGCCTCATCAATAGGTGCTTCAATGTTGGAAGATACATTGCCACTATTCAAGGCACGAATATGAATCCCAGGGTCCTACAATGTAAAAATTGTTAGAAGTGGGGTTATTTGACAGAAGTGTGCCAAATTCAAGGTGCAAAATGTGTGAAGTATAACGGTCCCCACCAATCCATCCATCATCAACAATTCACTTAGTGTTGTAAAGCTAACGAGAAGATTAATCCTCCTAGATTAGAGACTAAGAAAAGTAAACTATGCTCCCACTCATTCAAATGCTCAAACTGCAAAGACAATCACCAAGCTGACCCGAACAAATGTATGTTTTGGTAACACAGATTCAACAAGGAATAGTATTCCAAAAAATATGCAAAAATTCATAAAAGCTGGAAACAATCAATTTGTTCATCTGTAAATAGCATCAAAGCATGATTATCAAAGATTTAAAAATCTTTTCACAAAACGTCTGAAAAAACAATCTAATTGTAAACACAATTCTTGAAATAAAGTTCAAATTCAATATTATCTTCATTTAGGAGCCTTTCTAGACAACTATTCATTCAATTCCCAGCATGAGAAATAGTAAAGAGGAAGATTTAGTTGGGGTTCAAAATCATCCAAACTAGCTTACTTTTGTCAGAAATCCAACGAATGAAAACAACTTTCCAAGAGTTATCATTTATATCAACCTCAGGTTGTTGTCTCTCCACTTTTCTCTTCAAAAAAATATCCTTAACCACAGAGACATTCTTTTGGTATCGTTTTCTAACAATAGCAATGTTTTATTTTTAATGAACATCTATTCTGACTCTTCCCATTTGGCTTTAAAGTATCTTAAGAATACTGAAGTCGATATTTGAAATCTTTTGGTTATGACTGGAGATTTCAATATTTGTGATAATTTATGGGATCCTCTTTTTCCACATCATTCTTCTATTAGTAATGATCTTTTTATTATAGCAGACTTCTTTAATCTAGGTCTCTCTCTGCCTACTAACCAAGTTCCAACTAGGTATTTTGACAATGGTCAAGATTTTAATTTGGTCATTGATCTTATTGTTATAGAACGAAAGTGTGAACAGACTTTGGCTAGGGTTAGGATTAGCCAGACATAGATAGAAAGAATAATAATTAGTCTACAATGGATGGAGAGCATGTGACCTGGAAGTCATGTGATATAGGCGAGAGTAGTCTAGAGCGGTCTAGAAGGACTTAGGATCTAGAAGGATCGGGAAGAGTCTAAAAAGAGTTAGGGTTAGGGATGATGTCAAGGAACAAGAGTTCTTCATGGTGTACACATGGTGCACACATGGTGACAGAGATTAAAAGAGTATGATGTCAGAGTACATGGACATAACATGGTAGCCTTGAGGTAGAAGCATGGTGGATGAGTAATAGGACATGAGGTAGACACATTGTTGTAGCATAGACCACATATAAATAGAGGAGCAATGCAGCGAGGGCTTCTTGTTGAGTTCTCTTGTAATCCCTACTACTAGATAGCCAACTGAGAGCTTTGCTGAAGTAAGCATACTATGAGTGCTGTTCTGGCGAGTGGTTGCTACAACACTTATGTTTTTGCATTGCAAGTCAAGTAAAATGGATAATCACTTGATTTATCCTGAGTGGCAACTCATATCTGATCATGCTCCTTTAACTATTGTCATTCCAATAGTTGAAGAACACATCAATACCAGAAAGTGCACTATTGTCAAGAACAGTGAAAAAGAACAATTGTTTATCAAAGATCTTTCTTAAGCTCTTAGAAACATTAATACAAGCAATATTGTCGACTCTTCGTGCCTCGATAGTATTGTCAACAAATTTGCAAGTGCCATCAAGAATGTATGGACAAAAAATTTGAAGATCATCAACATCATGGTTCACTCTAAGAGCTGGTGAAACACTAAGTGTAGTAATGACTTGAATGCATACAGATCCTCCAGGAGTCTAGAAGATTGGAAATAATTCAAAAGAACTGTCAAAAACATAAAGTAATCATTCTTTGACCTCAAAATTCAAGAGATTTCTAATAAGAAAAGGGGTCCTTGAGAACTTATTGGATGGGTTCATAAATGCAAACTCCCAGTAGTTGCAGTCAAGTTCAATGGCCATTCGTGTTTAGAAATAAATAATCTCTAGTTTGTATTTCATTCATTGTTTAACACAGCCTCAGATTGGCACGTTGAAGAAGACATTCTTGATGAAATCCTATCTTTTATATCATCATCCTAAGAAGGGTTTTCTGAGGAAGAATTTATCAGTTCAATTGCTAAGTGTAACAATTCTTCTGCTCTTGGTCTTGACAAACTTTCATGGAGATATCTCAAGTATATTATTAAGGACAAAATATGCTTGAAAAATATCATCAATATCACTAACGTGTGTTTCAAACTCAGTCACTGGCTCTCACACTTCAAGATATCTATAACCATTGTCATTCCTAGACCAAACAAAGTGTTTTATGATTACCCAAAATCATTCAGACCTATTGTCCTACTCAATACCTTAGGAAAACTTATTAAAAAAGTCATCAGTGACAGATTACAGTTTCATGCAATTTCAAATAACTTCATCCATCAGTATCAGTTAGGCAGTCTCAAATTCAAGGCTACCTCAGATGCTGGTATTGTTCTCACCCACTTTATCCATATAGTGTAGGTCAGAAACTTGTCAACCAGCATTCTGGCCTTTGATATTTTACAATTTTTCCCTTCCTCAACCATTGTTTACTACTGTGCATCCTTGGGAAAGCTGGTTTTGATTCTAAAGTAGTTCACTTCCTTTCGAACTATCTTGTCAGCAGAAAAACTTGGTATTTCTGGAATAATTTTTCTTCTTCTTTATTTAATGTTGATGTTAGAGTTGGACAAGGTTCTGCCCTATCCTCTATCTTATCTGCTCTTTATTTTGCTCCTGTTCTTTATATTCTTGAAAAACGTCTAAAAAGTTTAAAAATTCCCATTTCCATGTTATCTTTCATTGACAATGGTCTCTTCTGTACCCAAAGCAAATCCTTTTCCTTTTTGAATTCTTTGCTCTTTTGTAGCTATAATATGGTCTCCATTCTTCTTCAGAAATTTGGTCTTACTGTTGAACATTCTAAAACAGAAGTCTTTCATTTTTCAAGATCACATGGATCTTTTAATCCCCCTCCTCTCAACATTTCTACTCTAGAGAGCCCTATCTTATATCCCAAAGAAGTCTGGAAATACTTAGGTTTTATTTTTAACAAAAAACTGTCCTTCTAGCAACATATTGATTTCTATGCCAACAAGGCCATATCAACAGTCAAAAGCATGAAAATTCTTGGCAATTCAGTTTATGGCCTAATTTCCCATCAGAAATGTCTCCTTTATAGAAGTTGTGTTATTCCCATTGCTTTGTATGGCTTCCATTTGTGGTTCTACATCCTGAGTTTGCTTCTAGTTGTAGAGTTATTGACTTCTTTTCTAGTCATTTTTATTTTCACTCTTTCAACAGGTGAAACAAGGAAAGCCTTTCCTCTCACTCTCACCAACTAGATAGTCTAGCTCTTTCTTCATCAGAAAATCCTTCTCATACACTTGTCATCACAGATACTAGTATCAAGAATAATATGGCTACATCCATTGCTCATGTATACATTTGCAACAAACCTGTTGTCAAAACCCTTTACCATGTAATTAATATTAATAGTACAGAAGCCAAACTGTTTACCATCAGATGTGGTATAAATCAAGCTATCACATCTTCAGGAATATCAAAAATTGTTATTATCATCCACTCAATCCACACTGCAAAAAAGATATTCAACCATGTGTCATATCCCTTTCAAATTCACACTTCGTTTATCCTTCATAAGCTACGAAATTTCTTTGTCTCCCATCAGGAAAATTCGATTGAATTTTGGGAATGTCCTAGCTGCTGTAACTAGTCTCTTTACAAAGCAGTTGACAAAGAGACTAAGTCTTTCAATTCTTTTCCCTATCTCTTATGCAAATCTTTGTGGGACTTCAGCAAGAAAACCAAATGCGATGATATCTCCAATACATGGAAAATGATTTTCCAATATTTAGACTTAAAGGGTAGACAATTCCTTGAATTATGTGACATTGATAACAATCTCATTGAACCATCTTATGCCAAAGGTGGCACATGGTTAAAACACTTCAGCCATTCCAACTCTTTGTATGCTAGAGCAACTAGAGCTATTACAAATCATGCTCCTATAGGCAAATATAGGCTGAAATCTTTCTCTCAGGAAGATCTCAGCTGTCCTTATGGTACATACCCTATTGAAACAAGACAACACATCTTGCATGAGTGTAAAAGACATAGCGAGTATTGGAACTCTAGAAGGGATTCATTAAGCCATTTTATTCTTTTTCTTGAATTCAATCCCAATGTATTTGCTTTTGCAAATGTTGATACATAACTTGCTTATGGTTCTCCTCTTTGCTACTATTAGTTTAGTTCCCTTTTCTTTTCCTTTCTTCTATTCATTTTTGCTCTCCTATTGTGGCAACCACTAGTCACAAAGACCAATAGTAATACAAGCAATAAATCTCTCAGTAGGATATCAAGTGGGAATCACAAGAGAACTCGACAAGGAGTTTCTGCTGAATTGCTACCCTATTTATATAAATTACACATGGTCCATGCTACTAATAATTACTCCTATCCTAATTTCCATGTGTCATCCATAAGTGCACTATATATACACTATGAGGTAGCTATGCAGTTAACATGCTCCTTAATGTCATCTATCTAGACTACTCCAGCCTGTTTCTAGGCCTATGACCTCACATCATGTGACAAGTAATGTGACCACAGTCATGTGCCTCTTCATTATCAATAAAAATAAAAATAAAAATAAATTCAAAAGAAAAGAATATAAAATCAAGAAAAATAGATAAAAGAAAAAGAAAAATGTTTAGTCCTCATGCACATCATAACATCTCCCTTTCCCTTTCCTCTTTCTTTTTTCTTTTCTCTCTTCTTGTTGTGTGATCCTTCTGTATGTAGTTACAGAGTAGCTACCACAGTCTGCCCTCATGCTCTGTATAATAAATTGTTGATTTAAAAAAAAAAGTCACATATGACTGTCACAAACTGTCACATGGCATAATATAGTGTCACACATTGGTCACATATCACATGAATGCTATCACAAGTCACAGTCACATGATCATATATTACAAAGAATATTATAAAAATTTCCAGATCAATAATGTTATCTTATATGTCAATGGCATGTAATATATATATAGCCTTTAGAGTAGGCTAAGGCTAGTGTAGCATGAACTATTAGTCTAATGTATATAAGATAGACACTTTGTACTTAGAACTCCATTGAGTTCTCTTGTGTAATTCTTATATAAGATTCTTTTTTTAACTTAATTCTAAGTCTTAAGTTGTAACAAATGGTTAGCTGTCTTATGTCAATCTTCACTGGACATTCCTGAATGAGATGGTTTGGATCTCTATAATGAGACTATTCCATTTTTGGCATAGGTAGGAATTTTTGAGTAACATTGATATCTATAGGAATATATAGAGAAAGAGTTAGTACTAGATAATATGGATATACAAGAGTATATAGGTGAGAGTTTGAAACTTCAAGCAAAATCTGAAGTGGAAGAGCATAGATATATATAGAAGTATGATTGAGATTATTTAGTAGTTTAATAGAAGGCCTTATTTGCCTGTTGAGCTTGATTAATGCATTTTGCAGCCTCAAACCACATAGTTGGATTGGTGTCTTTGGAGCATCCTACTGGAAGAGTAGCAATTTGGTTCTGAATTGCAGTCTAAAGATCTCTTTTAAACTTGACTATGATAATGTAAGGGTCATTGTAGTTAGTATTAGAGATTAGAGTTTGGAACTTATCTAGGTAGTCTTCTATTCCATGACTTCCTTAGTAGTATGTGGTTCCTTCTAGTTTGTTAACTATTTTTACTTCTATGTTAATAGAGAAAAAGTGTACATAAAAGAGTTTCTCAAAATTTTGCCAAGTTGTGATAGAGAAGATTCTAGTATTCAACTCTTTTTAGAAGAGGCCCTCAGACCATTTAGCAACTTGACCATTCCTAAAAAAGGACATTATCTAGAGAATCTTATCCTAATCTCTAGTAAACTGGTCTACTGATAACCAGATATAAAAGAAGTAGATACTCGGAAAGGCTTGACCTATTTAGTGTTCACTAGCAAAGTCTATAGAAGAAGATACATTAAGATAGTACAGTAAATTCTAGAGTAGAGGGAAATTATTAGGAGAGAGGGATTGAGTAGATATTAGAAATGGTACATCCACTGGTGTAGGGGTAAAGTTCAGTATCAGAATGTATAGGTTTTGGAGTTAATTTATAAGACTGGAAAGAATATTGTTAGTTGAAATTTCTGAGACATGCTGGCACTTGGCTATTTCATATAAATGTTGTTATAGAAGACTCAGAGCTTCATCTGTGCTGATAGAGTTCTATAGTTGTTCTGGAGCTGATATAGGGTAGAAAGTGAGAAAGGGTGAGAAATATCAAGATATAAGAGTAGGTGATTTAAGATCATCAGACTTCAAGGATGTTTTGAGGTCTCAGAAAGGATAGAGATCCTATTCTGCTGTTAGAGTAACTAGATAGAAGAATAGAGTACTTCAAATCTCCAGGAAATCCTAAGAGAGCAAGATGGGGATTTCTAAAGATAACAACTATTTTATATAATAACAGATCTATTCTAATGTGTTAGAATTCTGTTTACATAAACAGAAAATGATGATATTCAAGTAATGAGGAATAGTTTAGAATGGAGAGACTAAATTAGAAGAAAGCCAGAGTACTTAGTAAGTACTTTTAGAGTGTAGAGAAGTGGATGAGTGTAGATGCCAGAAAAGGTCATGGAACACAGATCAGCTGACAAATGCAGAAGAGAAAGATCTTGGAAGAGCAAGTTTTCTTACATGTTCCTAGTACCAGTAATTGCAACACTGAGTAACTCCAGAGTACATAGTAGTCTCTCATACTGTAGCTATATAATGTCAAACTGTTCTGGGAACAGAAAGTACTATATTTTTTGATAATTTGTTTGGATTTTTCAAGTTAATTATAG
>Ga0157364_1008068_pt1 | contig 10894 bp, 5 predicted proteins | sample AttsexASBM2_FD_111476 | JGI IMG/M metagenome (GOLD analysis project Ga0157364, IMG submission 111476) | Fungus gardens microbial communities from leaf cutter ant in Ribeirão Preto, State of São Paulo, Brazil - Atta sexdens ASBM2 | ecosystem: Host-associated > Fungi > Mycelium > Unclassified ... | reverse complement strand
GACTAATTGTTGACTGATATTTTTAGCTAATATATTGTATGGCCAAAATATGCCTCTCCTTAACATGTTCTATTTGTTATTAAGTCTTTGTTTATATTATTAAGATACATTAAATAAAAATTATATTGGAGAGGAAAAAAGTAATAATTATGCAATTTGATTGGTTGATAAAATTAAATTCTAAATAAATAACAAAAAGGAGCTACAAACCAGAATTTTATGTATTTCAAATTCTTTAAACATATGTTTCGACTTTATTATTAGATCATCCTCAGTATATACATGTAGAGAACGCAAATTTAACAAAATTAATAAAACGGTTAGATACAATTTCTACAGATTATAGTTACGCAAAGTGTATTCTTTCATATCTATCTTTTGTCGCAATAATGTAATCCTTTCAGTCTTGTAATATTCTCAGTTACATTTTTCCATTATATCGATCGCAATTAGTCCATAATGATGATAAAAATATTTAAACATGTTGAGTCATTCATAAAAATGTATCAGCACACATTTTCACAAACGTGAATGTTTAACAAGAATATAAATCAGTAGTTGAAACAATGAGTCAAATTAATTCACAAGAAGCAAATGCGATCAGAGTTAAAATTGAAATCAGTTCAGTCAAAAATTATTTGTATTATATTATATGCATATAATGCATGTTCTAAGAATTTGAAATATATAAAAATCTGATTTGTAACCCTTTCTTGTTAATTATTTATTGTTTATTTATTATTATTGAGATTATAAGATTATTATTTTTAAATTAAATTCTATTTGCACAGTTCGCAAATTGGAGATCCACGTATTTCTGTATTTGACAATTATTATCAGCTTATTATGCGAGTCGTGCGTGAAAACTTCATCAGTGTGAAAGGATATCAAATATTAATTTTCCTTAATTCTCTCTATCTTAATTCTTACATTATATGATTTTTTATTATCTCAATTCTTACATTACGTGATTACTTTTTATTACCTGTTCGACCCAGAGGTTCGTTGTCATGACCTGATTCTTCAAATTCTGCAAGAGAATAATTTTGTGAAAATACATCATTCTACTTTGAAAATATCGTAATATTTCGTTATAAGCCGAAATATCTTATGCTCTTTTAAGATAAATAAGAAATGGACTACGGACTATTATATGTACGCATCCGCTATAATTTTTATCATTGTGGAATGTAAAGTATTCAGCTAAAATTCGCATTCAAATAACATAACTAATAATGTTTAAAAATTCATATTAAGACATTATTATATAAAAATATTTATTTTTCTGTTATAATTTAAATATTTAATTGTAACATTTAAATCCACAATTCTCGTTTATTTTTTCTCATATTATTTTACAAATAATGTGACTGCAAGAATATTATTGCTTACCACATCAATAAGTTGCGAGAGTTTCAGTTTTATTTTAACGGTAAGGTTGTCTGTGGCGTTGAACGATGGACGAACCAATTTGTTGTAATTCGACAAGAGATCGTCATATAATCGTTTTGCATCTGGATTTCCTAAGCATCCTGGAAATATAGGAGAAGCATATCTTAAAATCGTTGCCTAAACGAAGTATTTATCGCACTGAACTAAATTTCCACATGTTACAATGTCGATTGTCTGCTTATAGAACAGAAGCTTAAAGTTAAATTAACAGAGGGCAAATTGAATCGAATGTAATGTCAAACTTATATGCGTTATATCACACAAGATGATAAATCATTGAATAAATTATTACGATATAAGTTCAAAGATGATTCATTTTTATTTTATTAATTAATTTAAAAGAATTTTTCATTTATGATCTATTGATCATTGTATTTTTCATTGTATTTTTCCATTTTAATGTGACTTTTCGTCACTTCTGTGAGATTTAGAATTTTTTAATATTGATGACGGACAGACGGACCGATAGACGAAACGAAAAGGACGGAAAATTCCTATCCCTATTTATTATGTATGTGTATTATATACATACGATTATGTACTCGTATGTACAGAAAGTAATTACTTGTTACACTGTTATTATTATCGTTATTTTTTATAATATTTAGAAATGACTTTACAATTTTTCATGATGATAACGATAATACTAGGATTGGATAAATATCATTTTTAAAAAGCAGAACTTCCTTATTTTTTTACTCGTTTCATAAGGAGATACTTTTTTTAATGAATAACGTGTAATGACAACAAGTTTTTCAAAAGTAACTTTCCCAATCCTGGCTTTATCGTCACAGTCATAAAAAATTGTAGTCATTATCAAATCGTTATTATCGTTATTAAAAAAGTAACGGTGACGACATCACAATTAATAATGCGTTACATTCTATTCCTGTGTATATGTATGAATATTAGACATAGAAATGGTAGCTCATCATTTGGATCATATCAAACATGGTGGTGAAGAGATGATAGTAACAGAATTCTATGAGAATAATACTCTTTGTCTTATTAATTTTAGCAACTCAATTGTTACAATCCTTAAATGCAGACTGAAAATTGAAATGTATTGTATTATAAAATGTTCAATTATCTCAAGTCCCTTGACAGTCTTGACTATATCCTTAAGTGAAATAATCGGAGATTCATTCGAAGTACAAATTTATAAGATGCAAAAAATAATTGAAAGAAAATACGGAAATATTTTTTCGTATTCATACACATACATTATCGCGGCACTAGTGAAATGTGCTTCTCAAGTCACGCTTTATGGCTCTAATATTAATACCGTTGCCCACAGATCTACAGGCTCAACATTTTACTTTGAAATTGCAAATAAGTGGAGAACGGTTGGACGACGACGAATATATCTGGTTCGTATCTTCCGGCCTATGTGTTAGTCTTTATAATGACAGCAACACTTTATGCACTGCCGTACGGCAAAGGGTTAAATATGCGCAAAGCGAAATATACACGTTCACATGGGCACGGATAATGGGAAAACTACGAAGCGGAATTACCGAGCTGTCCTGTTACGTGGGCAAACTATCCACGGTTGTCTCCCTTTCTTTGATATCTGCTCTCGGGCGAAATATTTCCCGCTTTTCCTCTTCCCGCGTCCTTGTTTTCGCTTCGTCTATCTCTGACCGTTTGTCCATCATCAATATTAGCTCTAAATCTGGCAGACGTGACAAAAGGGATACGTCAAAGTTAAATGTTAGACATATATATTATTTAAAATAAATTTTTTATCTCAGAAATATGACGTGCACGTTGATTACTTTCGATAAGTAAATTCAATTTACTTATTATGTGAATTTCATTTTAATTTTATAATATTCTTCAAAAGAAAATAAATTCTTGTTTTGAGCACAGATAATGAGTTTTTCTAAAATTTAATAAATATATTTTAAGATTATTATCAAGAAAATATTTTTTATTAAACAATCGTTAAAAGGAAGAAAGGAAATTATTAATCATTTTTCTTAGAATTTTCAATAGAATGATATTTTTTCTTAATATAGAAGTTCGTGATTATTCTTACAAATTTTTTCCGCGTATTATTTATTAAATCACCGACTTATTTTGGTACAAACTCTGTAATTTGCTTGGATTAAGGAAATTTTATTTTTCAACGAATGACGTCGATTATGCATCTACAGAGACGATCAAAATTTCCGCTTACTCGACGAGGCGCGAATACGTGTCGATATTTCATTATTATGATAGAGTCGTCAATTCGGCTCATCGTTATATTATTTATTACGCTCGCGCGCGTCATTTTATTACCGTTTTACGAGTTTCTATCCGTTCAAAACTAACGCGTGCGTCGCCAGTGATTTTAATTTTAAAACTGAGCCATGGAGGGTTCTTCCGGTTCGTATATCAGGAGACAGTTCCAGGAAATTGGATTCGAAACTAACTGAAAAGGTTATAGCTGCGGAACGAAAGGCTAAAGTTGCCTGCGAGAATGTCAATAGTGATGTCTCGGCATCCGATTTTCCTGCATTCCGTGTTTATTCTAATTTACCGCTTGAGATATCAGAGTAATCTTCAAGTACTAGTCATCAACGATGCGCTAACATTTATGTTTGTTGAAATGTTACAACATAAAAGTGGAAAAGACTTGTCCACAAACTTTTATAGCACGTTAGCTTTTATGATTTAACTTTGACAGTATTAAAATTTTGCGACGAAATATCTATTAACGCAATGGAAAACTGTTTCTGACTTTTATAGACTTATGCATTTACAATTTATTGATTTGATATATTTCTATGATTTAATAAATTTCAATGACATAGATATTTCGCGCGTTTTACGCTTAGCATTTTATAATTAAATCGTATAGATATTTCAAAGACATACCGACATCTGAACACAAAAATTTATTTAATTTAACATTGAAAAAATATTCTGATTAAAACCAATAAAAAAGGTTTCAACAAGAATTACATTTTAATGACTGTTTCGTGTCCGGTGTGTGACATAGGCATCTCCGCAAGAAAAATAATACAAATAAAAAAATATACAGTAAGATTGGAAACAAGACCGTTTATGTTAAATACATTACTTAAAATATGAAGTGTCACTATGGTCTGAATGTTAAGATATTAAACTATTATATATATTCATATAAATAAATTAATTTCAGAAATGATAATCGCGTGCCGATATGTCGGACTTTCAATGCAATCAATCTGAAATATTAATAATTCCCCCAAATTCCCCCAAATTTAATCTTAAAAAAACTGTAATAAACTTATTGCGAAATATAAAGTTATATAGAGTTTCAGCACTGGCAATGAATTTTGGAACGCAGCCATAATTACGCATGTGATTGTCAGATATTAGCCATGTGGTTTATTTCAATAATTTTGTATTGTTGAAATTATGATAGAAATTCTATTTAATCTCATAAAAATACTATTCTTGTTGGACTTTTATATTAGTTCACAATCAGAATATTTTTCTCTGTGAAATTTCAATTGATACAAATATTATTTATTGAAATATCTGACAATCACACGTAATTATACATATATACGAATCGATGATTAATTCTCTAAATAGAATTGCACTTGAAGGTCTGATTCTGTAATCGTGTCATTTGCTCCGTTTAACATACTCGTGTATGATTTTTCCAATAAAAAAGTAGGAAGACGATGAAAAGAGGAGGAAATGATGTTACGGTCATCTCACGAGTGCAATCCACGTGCACAGGTACGCAAGAACAACGTTTAGAAATGCAATCATAAATGCAGACAGCCAGTTATGTATGTCTATACTTACGAACCGCGATAATGTACGCATCTCATAGACCACAGCCGTATGGACGACAACATATATAACGTCCATATGGATTATAGCGACTTTGAACTCGCAAATACATTCGCGGGACATGGAAAATGCTTTACGAGCCTCAAGTAGATTTCGTCTACGTGTACATTTACAATCATTATTTGCGTATGCATGCAAAAGTGTATATATTTGTCAATACATTTTGCATTTTTATGCGCGTTTTTCCTCGTAAAATGGAGAGAAATATCGACAAAAGATGTTTTTATGTATTTGTTAGAAAATTTTTATTTATTAAAAAGGGAAATAGCACGCGCGCGTGCGACCTGATTAATTGTGTTTTATATATATAAATTGTACTATATTTATTTATTGTAATCTATTTAACTATTTCAGTATGACATATCGCATCCCTGCAAGAAAAGTGATAAAAAATATAAAATTGTTCAAGAAAGAGGAAAAAGAAAAGTGCGTAATATTTTAAAATTAATTGTTTATTAGAGTAGTATAAATATAAGTTAAGTAGAGATAGTTATAATTTGCTTGTTTCAACTTTTCCAGAAATAATGCAGAGATTAATTTTGTTATTTTGATGTTGTACGATATCTTTAAAAACTATCCCTATATTCATTTGTCATTTTTTTTGGGAAGAATTTGAATTCAACTTATATCACTTTTCGTGATTAAAGGTTAATGTATTTAAAATACAATTTGCACATGATACGAAATTTGAAAAATTTTTAACTTGTGCCACTTTCTTGCAGAAATAAGATATATTGTAAAATATCTAAAAATATATATCTTTAAGTATTTTAATTATTAAAATCAAATAGATCTCATTTTTTAAAAAGCATCTCATTTTTTAACTTTTAGAAAGAATATTATAATAAATATCTGTTATAAAATATAAAAAATTATTTGTGTATACGAAAATTCTCGAATTAATTATAAAATATTTGAAACTTTTGTCCACAGCAATTAACCAAATTTAGCTTCTAATGACATAAATTTCTTATCATATTTATTCTTATATTAAAATGTAAAAATGTAAATGAAACCTTTTTCGAATCTTTTATATTTCAATAGTAAATACTTGCAGATATGAGGTACACATTAAACCAAAATTTTTGGATAATATTACATTGTTCTTATTGTTACATTCAACGAACTGCCACTCTACTTCGGTATTAAATAATATTTTAATTTTTTTTGGTTGTAGTAATCCTTTAACCGTTCCATATTCTTTATTCACAGAAATCCATGCCCTTCTTTCTGTACCCACACGCACATACTTTTTTATGTATTTGCTCTAGGTCCGCACTCGATATAACATTCGCGTACTTACGCTCTCACACACGCACACACACACGCGCGCGCGCGCGCGCGCGCGCGCGTGCGCCACTTTTAACCAAAAATACTGAGATTAATTATAAATGCAACAAGTGCGTTCGACTCTTGAGTTCGCTCAGTAAAGCGTCGATCTCAAGAGAGGTTTCTACTTCGTCCTTCCAATCCCTAGCTCCTCGAGAGCCCCAGAACGAAGCGAAGTATCTCTCGGTTTGCGTCGCTCCTTTCCCAGCTCCCTTGCGGTCCAGAGCTTGGACGTAATCAAATCGGTCAAAATTCGGTTCCTGCTGCGTTCACCCTCTTAATTCCTTGCGTCCGGAGCTTGGACGAAATATTATCAACACATTTCGTTATATATTTTTTATTTTTTGGAAATTGAGTCTTTATACTTACAATTCGGAAAATGTTTTTTCTCGGAAAATCAATAAAAATATATTTTCACTAGAATTTAAAGATATTTAAAGATATTTTTTTCTTTCATTTAATATTTTACTTTTTTTATGTTCTGATATCGTTTTCTTATTCAGGGATTTTAAAAAATCTAGTAATATATATAATTTCATAAGAATTTGCAAAATTATTTTCTATTCTTTGAATCTACCAAATTCTTACATTTTGATCTCATTTTCATATTCAACTCATCGAATATTTTTAAAAATATATAATAATTTAATTAGATATACGTTCTTTTACTTAAAAAAATATCAGATATAAATAAGTTGAACAATAATTTTAAAAATTCTCTATTTTAACAAAACATATCTATCAACTAATTTAAAGAAACCAGATAAAAAAGTTAAATTTCTTTTTTCTTAAAAACTGGAATTAGTATAATTTGAAAGTCGAATTCATAATTTATGAATTATAGAACTCAATATGCAAATTCATTATATCCAATTATTCATTACATTACCGAGTTAAAAATTCAAAAATAACCGAATTAAAAATTGCTTGTAATATTAATTCATATTTTAAGAAGAAAATAAAGACAATCATGTTTTGTGGAAATAAAAAATGAATTGAGATATTGAAAACGATAAGATGAAATTCCTAGTCGATTAATATCGGCAGATTAACGAGTCCTAGGCATATGATTTCTAGATTGATCATACATACCTGATATGAGCACTAACATTATCCATATGATCCCCACCAAGTTCTTCATCATGTCGTTGTGTCATGTCCACTTCATCATATCTTTTCGCCTTCGTCCGCAGATCTTCAGTTTTTGCACTGCAATAAAAGAAGCATGGTCGATCGATCGTAGAAACGTTATTAGATCTTGTGTCAACGTACTTTTGTTTCTATTTACAATACATAATTCCTGTTATATTTTCGCTAACAAAAATTATCGTTCTAAACAAAGTAAATATCATATTAAACATATTATTTATTGAACATATAATTTTTATTATATATAAAAAATTATTATAAAAATTGTTATAAAAATTGTTTTTTTATTATATTTTTTATGTGTATAATTTGTTAAGTTCTATATACATGAATATAGAATAACAATCGAAGTTAAGTAGCACTACTTTGTGATAAATGATTTACACACTAAAAAAGAAAAAAAAATTATTAAATTTTAATAAATATTTTTTTGAATAATCCTATGAAATATTTACTTACGCACTGAAAGAAAATTTTTAATTGGCTGTTGCAGCAAAGATGGTAAAATATGGCACAGCATTTTTAATTAGCAACAGCCAATTTTTGATTGCTGGAGCTAATTTTTGTTGCGTTTATCCGCAATGTCAGTAGGATTTCGATTGACTAACGCAATAAAAAATTGGCTGCTGCAACCAATCTTTTCTTTCAATTCGATAAATAAATACTTAATTAAATAAAGAAAATGATAATTAAATCAAACTAATGATTCTTGTATCTAATAAATATGTTTACATTTAATTTTTACATTTAGTAGATAGGGGAGATTGGGAACAGTTGTATATAAATCTTTAGAAAAATACATATATTTCTTTATTTATATAATATGTTTATTTCTTTTAATACACCATGATATAACAACTATTTAGATTTATGGTTCATTTGCAAAAAGGTGTAATTTTAGGCTGTTTATGAGTAAAATATAAAAATTCAAATTAGTACATCTTGCTCCTTGATTTGGGACATAATGAAACAGAGCTAAGAAAAGTTGTAACATGTTCTAAAAACAAATTATCTGTTTGTAAAACAACACTGTTTTAAAAACAAATTATGTGTTTTAAAACGTAAACTCACTACTTTAAAAACACAAATTCAGTGCTTTAAAAATAAATTATCTGTTTTAAAACAGAAATTATCTTCTTATATTATTTTTGTTTTTAAAACAGTAAATTTGCTATTAAAAAGCAGTGAATTTGTGTTTTAGAGTAGAAAATTTGTTTCAAGCAGTGAATTTGTGTTTTTAAAACAGTAAATTTGTGTTTCAGAACATATAATTTATTTTTAAAGCAGTGAATTTGTGTTTGTAAAGCAATAAATAACATCTACTACAATAAGAAGTATACTTATAACGCATTTGCACGCGGTTATAGTGCATGAAAATGTGACCTTAGCGCGTGCTTGCATCGCAGTATTTCGACTGATTTCCTAACCAGAATAGTTATCAATTTAAAATGTTTACGAAGCAGAGCGACATTTTTTTCTTATCAAATCTTTATTTTTACGCGAAAATGCATCAATTCAGTATTATGTATTTTTATCAAAATTTGATATGAGCAGACTCTTCTTAACATTTACCGTTTATATAGTGTTACAATTGTAATTATATAGTGTTACAATGTACCCTAGCGATATGATACTTTTAATCTCAAATCGATGTTGTAAAAATTTATATGAATATATTTGAAATCATTTAAAAATATCAAAAAAAGACATGTATATAACTTGAGAAAAACATATTTTAGAATTAGTAAAATGAAAATATGATAAAATTTTTTTATCATATTTTATTTGAAAGCAAAAAAATATAAAATCGTAAATTTACTTTTATATGACTTATCTGAAGCACAGTACATATAACTTCTTTTACATGCGGTGTACGCGCGATTGATGCGGCAGGTACCGATTTTTGTTCTTCATATGATAATCTTATCTTTTATCGTTTAAAAGATATACGCATTGTTACAACTTATCTCCGTTGCAACTGTCCCCAGTCTTTCCTAAATATTCCGCTATAGGACTATTCAAGAAAATATTTATTTAAAATTTAGTAGATAATCCTTTTTCAGTGTATGAATTACTTTATTATTTTTTTTTTAAACGGATTGTAATTATTTTATATTTTTGTTCAAAATCTTTTAATTCTTCAATCTCTTCAATCTCTCTAAACCGAAGTATACAGGTATCTCAGAATTTGAGGATAATATTATTGTAGCGTGAAACTTCGTGAAAAATTAAGCGATAAAAGCGTAAACCATTTTTTCCATAAAGTAGTTTTTTAAGTATAAACGTTTTAAGTTTAATTAATCATAAACATTGGTTTAAAAGTCATCTGTCCGTGTAATAGTGTGCGTAATGTTTTCTTTAATATATCTAATACTAACATTGCACGCATGTTACATAGACAGATAATTCTTCAATCAACGCTTTCATGCACAGACTACAAATTTTCTCTTACATGGAGTCACAGGCCATCCTCTATCTATTTCTAAAATATTATTTTACTTTTTTATGTAACAAAGATAATTATTACTGCATCACGTAATGTATGAAAAATTGAAAAATCTTATTCCGGTATCCATACTTAATTCTTATATTCAAAACCGTCTTAAGTTCTGTCTTGAGATGTCACGAATCAATCAGAGGACCGCATTAACGACTAAGACATTATTTAAGACGGTCTTAAAATAACAATTGACTATGAATATCGGCCTTAATTTCAATATACATGTAGGTAGATAAAGTGCTGAAAAAAAATTCTGAATGAAAATGGACAAATCAGAGTTTTTTGATTAAATTTATTAAAATTCTAATTGAGATAACTGGAATTCTGATTGATACACTATCTCTAATAAAATCTAGCAGAATTCTTATTTTTACCAGAATAATATATACTTAGAAAAGAAAGGTTTCTTCAATTCAAAGAAATGTTTCTTTGCTATACGGTTAAAGAAAAAATTTCTTTGATTTAAACGTCATTTCTTTGATTTGAACAACATTTCTTTAAATCAAATAAATTTTTTTATTTGATTTCGAAAAACAATGTTTAAATCAAAGACATGACATCAAAGAATTTTTTTCTTTAACTGTATAGCAAAGAAACATAATTTCTTTAAATCGAAGAAATCTTTCT
>Ga0157364_1008067_pt1 | contig 10896 bp, 12 predicted proteins | sample AttsexASBM2_FD_111476 | JGI IMG/M metagenome (GOLD analysis project Ga0157364, IMG submission 111476) | Fungus gardens microbial communities from leaf cutter ant in Ribeirão Preto, State of São Paulo, Brazil - Atta sexdens ASBM2 | ecosystem: Host-associated > Fungi > Mycelium > Unclassified ... | reverse complement strand
GTGTGTGTGTGTGTGTGTGTGTGTGTGTGTGTGTGTGTGTGTGTGTGTAATATATATATATATATATATATATATATATATATATACATATATACATATATACATATATAATAAACCATTAAATTAATGATGAACAATACCTTGCAAAATATGACAAGTACATTTTTTACATTTGATAACATATTCGTCAACAAAAGCTGATATTCATAGCTCGATCTTACAGAAGAACGTTTTAAAGTATGATATTGAGACATTGTATGAGCGTATCGCCATTTAATTTATTGATTGTACAGAATCTTAAGATGGTGTATATATGATCAGAATAGTGATTTTGAATACAACATTGGGCCGGATTATAAATACCGAATAATGATATATATATATATATAAATGTTTAAAATACTTTTGAAATGATTAATTATAAAAGTTAGTAACATTTTAGAAGATCGGAACGCGATATGTTTGGATATCGCGCCGAATCTCACGTGCGATCATGCAGCGCAAGATATTACGTCAATAAAAACAGAGCGCTAAAGTCAACTCAATTTGCCCTTACACAGCGAATAATTGAAACTCCTACGGACAAGGCGGCCAATTAGAATGTGTAAAGAGATACAAATTTATATTTTAACGAAACAAGAAACGTTATGATTCTAGATCGTTCTATTTATTGTTTAACTTCCGTGTACCGAATTCTTCAAGTTTCGAGAACAATCTGGAATAACAACGTTATAAAATAACGTGTCAGCAGCAATTTGACACAGTTTGATACCGACCGTCACGTAAAATTATAATTACGTGTAAATTTGCGCCTTTTGATTATTGAATATAACACTGAAGTAGACAATTTAATCCTTGTTCCATTATGGATAGACCGATAGTGACTGTGAAACAAGGAAAACTGCAAGGAATCTTTGAAGAAAATGTTCTTGGATCTCGTTATCTCTCTTTCAAAGGCATACCCTTCGCTGCTCCACCAATACACGAATTGAGATTTAAGGTAAACTTATTTATCAAATCTAAATAATTTCTAATTTATTTTTATTTGTATCCCCTAGTGAAAAATTTCGCTGAAATTATTCCACGTTTTGGAACATTTCAGCGAAATTGTTGAAAATTTGCTGAAATTTCATTGAAAGTAAATTTTTCAGCTAATGTACTGAAAAATCGTTAAAACTGAACTAAAATTACTTTGAAATTTCTTTAAAATTTTTGCTGAAATTTTGCCGAAAAGTGTTCCAAAATATGGAATAATTTCAGCGAAATTTTTCCACCAGGGTCCCATTAAAAAATATTTAATTATTCTAATGCATTTTGCAATTATTCTGCTTGTATACTAACAAAATAATAGTTAATTGATTTTATAATTATCTTGTGATTATTGCAATATAAACTGTCATCATTTGATATTAATAATATTTTACTATTAATTAAAAATTAGGATCCCGAACCTCCTGCTCACTGGGAAGGTATTCGAGATGCTTCTAAAAATGCTGGCGATGTTTGTGCACAGTTGAATGAAGTAACTGGAGAGGTCGTTGGCAGCGAAGATTGTCTTTATCTTAATATTTACATACCAGATGATATTTATCAGAAAACAGAAATTCCAGTTATGATTTGGATTCATGGTGGGGGTTATCTTTGGGGTTCTGGTAATGATAGGAACGTACGACCTGATTATCTTCTAGCAAAAGGTGTCATTTTAGTGGCCATAAGCTATAGACTTGGTGCTTTTGGTAAGATTTGTAAGAGATTTCCAAGAGAATCTATCTCTTGAAGTATGAAATTTTTTTATCGTATATCTGTAAAAGATACAGATCAGAATATGCACGTCTAATGCGATACACATTAGAAATATTTTATTTTTTAAGGTTTCTTGAATCTTGGTCATGAAGTAGCAAGTGGAAATCAAGGTTTGAAAGATCAAGTTGCCGCATTAAAATGGATCAAAGAAAATATCGAGGTTTTTGGCGGAAATCCAAATAATATCACTATTTTTGGTGTCAGTGCAGGTAGCACTTCCACGCATTTCTTAATGTTATCACCGTTGTCTAAAGGTATAATAATATATATTTATAATAATATATATTTCGTTTAAAAATGAGATATTTCGCACATATCAACATTCACATCTCACGCATACACGCACGCATCTACCTTTCTACTAGGTCTCTTCCACAAAGCTATTCTTCAGAGTGGTATAGTTACATGTGATTGGGCGATGATAAGAAACCAACCAGAAGCCAATTCTTTTAAACTTGCATCTAAACTTGGCAATGATTCTACAGATCCTAAAACAGTTGTTGAGTTTCTTAAAACAAAAACCTTTGCTGAAATCATCCAAGCACAATATACGGTCCTCACTCCAGAGGTGAGAATTATATATTTTTTATATATTTCTATTTTTTATATATATTTTTTATATATTTCTTTTTTATTTTGTGTTCAAGAACACAAAAAAAAATTATTCTAATGCATCGATTAAATGTAAAAATTTATTAATTTTAAATACAAATATGGTAAATCTCCAGATCAGGATTCTCCTCTCTCAAAGTCAATAACCATTGACTTTGATATATGTTATATCGACTTTGATATATGATATATGATATATCAAGGGGGGAGGAGAAGTCCCTTGATTTGGAGATTTCATAAATCATAAATGTTACGGATAACACTATTATTGTTAACTATTATTAATTCAAGAATGTTTCGTAGAAAGCGCGCACTCTTTTTATCCCATTTGGACCTACAATCGATAATAAAGCAAAAACACCTTTTCTTCCATGTCCTATCTTTCAATTACTTGATGATGGCGATAAAATACCAATTATGATTGGTGCTACTTCTGATGAATATATCTTTTTCCTTAGAGGTATATTAAAATTAACAATATTAGTAAATTTATTTATATTAAATATCGTATGTCATGTAATATATATTATATAAGATATATTATAGATATTAAATATATAGATATTATATAGATCGTTTATTATCTGTTAATAGATACCAGTGAAGAAACTTTGAAGACAATGTATACGGATCTACCACTATACATACAAAATTTTACAAACTCGCAAAACGCCTTAAAAATAATTCAATTAACTAAACGAATTAAAGAAAAATATTTTAATAATAAATCTGAATTCACTGTAGAGAGTATCCCATCTATTATACGATTTCTGAGTGATCTGCATTTTAATATTCCTATTGAAGATTTTGTGGATATGCGAAGGAAAAGAAAGCAAGCACCGACTTATTTTTACAAATTTTCCTACATCGGCGATCAGATGACTATGACGAAGCTTTTGGGGAATAAATTGACTGGTATATGAGTTACTAAATTTATAAAATTCTTGATTGAAAACTACTTTTCGTCTACTTATAATTTTAACATAATGGGATATTTCAGGGACTTCTCATACTGACGATATGTCATACCTTTTTTATCAACCTAGCTGTAAAGTTAATGATCCTGCTCCACCGGCAGTATATACAAGAGATCGAAAAATATTAGAAATTCTTACAACAATGTGGACTAATTTTGCAAAGAAAGGGTAACTATCATAAGTGTTGTAAATATATATATATATATATATATATATATATATATACAGATATTGTTGGAAAAGATAATAATAAAGTAAGATAAAAATATTTTTTGTTTTTAGACATCCTACACCTATCTTAGATCAGTATGTAACTACTAGTTGGATGCCAGCAACAATTAATTTTTTTAACTATTTGGATATCAGTGATGACCTTCAATTATTAACTATCACTAACCATGACAATTCATTGGCCAAAGAGGTGGAATTATAAAAATTTTACAAATATAGTATACCGACCAGTGCGAAATTTCCCAAGCTATAAGTCTTTGAAATATACATATAATATATACGCTGAAAAAAAATTTTAACAAACTGTTTAACTAATTAAACGCATTTAGTTATTTGTAGATTTGGTTAAGTCAATAAATTTTATATTCTATAATTTGCTTAACATTGAAATTGAACAGTTTGTTAAGATTACAGTTGAATTCAATCAAATAAAATTTGTTAAATTAACCAAATCTGTAAATAACTAAATATGTTTAGTTAAAATAAATTTTTTTTTCAGCTTACATATTTAATTTAATTTATTTGAGCATACATAACACAACATACACACACAGCTTATCTCTATTATATATATATATATTATATATAAATATTTATATAATATAAATACCAAATATATATATTATGTACATATAATATATATAATATATACAATATGTATATATATATATATTTGGTAGTATATTTATATATAAATAAAAAAACATTTGTATGTACGTACGTATTAATATAATCTGTGTATATGTAGATATCTTTTATTTATCTGTAACTTATAATATTAATACAGATGTTGTTTGTCTCATTATTACGATACAATTGCGGGAATATGTTCGCACAAATAATATAATCACAAAGTATACTTAGGTATTTTGTTGACAAATAAAATACTAAATATAATATCAATTATTCACGCTTATTCAATGAACATACATGTCGCTTAAAAATGTTTTTGTCAATATACGTATATAATAATGCATACTTCGAATATCTATAAAACTGAAAAATAACAAAAAATATATTTTAATATTGCAAAGATATTTCTTTTAACTTGTGCAATTATAATTAGTGTTTAAATAAAATAAAAAAACATTAAAAAGTAGATTATTTTTTAATACAAAAATTTTGTATTAAATTAACTTTTTTCGTAAACGTGATCAATAAAAATTACATAAATTATTTGCATAAATTCTCCGTACAAATGATCGTTACTCATTTTAATAACTGTATACTTTTTTTATCAAGTCAGTATGATTTAGGTTAATATCGTTGATAAAAATTTATTTTTTAATTAGAAATGATGAGCAAGAATTTGACTTGAACTGTATTTAATAAATTTTGACTTGAACTGTATTTAATGAATTATATATCATACCTTTACATGTATCTAGAGTACAATTTTTCTACATATGTTTTCTTGCAAACAATATTTCTGTGGCGGATCGATACAATAGCTAGGCGCTATCTCACAAAAACAATAGCACTTAGCGTATTGTAATTAATTCATTCACATTAGACTTGACATCTTTTTTTTCGTACTAGAAGCTCCTTCGTGCTTCAAGCTCTTCTGGATCTATACATATATTTTACTTAAAAGTGATATGACGTTCTACTTAATTCAATTTGTATATTTGTATATCCAATATGTATTTCAAAAGACTTTAGTTATTCCAGAATGCAAAAGCTTTTTGTATTCTTTCTTTGTGCGGCTTTCCTGTAATTATAGTGGCAGGATACGAGCGCTGTGAATTATTTGAATTTGATCTTTCACTTTCTTTTTCGAATATTCTGGCCGTACGATTTACATTTCCGGTTGAAAGAAATTTGTTGCAATTGTATCTGCTTAATATCCTTGCGTCCGTATTCTTGTCAATAACTGCAAAATTGTAAGATTTTAATAATGCCATCTTATTTTTTGTCTATGATAAATAATTGTAAGTATTATAAGCAAAATTAATTACATACACACACCTTTCCGCACAGGATTAGTTTCACACGAAGCTTTAGTCATGTCACTCTTTGTAGCTACCTTGTCATCATCCGCAGTAATTTCCGTGTCGCAAGGAAGGGTTTTCTTGTCTTGTATTAAACTTGCTAAGATTCCTACTGTTGAACTTGATCGATTTTCTTCTTCTTTCAATGTCCGTTTACTTTCTCGGTTGTAAATCTCAAGATCTAGTTCTTCTTTGATAGTGGATACTATTCCAAGTTCATCTACTTGTAATGAAGAACTTACTAGGCTTGAATTGCAATCACTTATTCCAGAATCGCGCGAATCGCCTCGAAACATTCTACGCAATTTCTGCGATTTTAAAGTCATTTGTTGTTCTATCTCATTATCAGAAAGTTTATCGATTAATTCTTTGTCACTTTCCTTATTTTCTCTTGCTACTGAAATTTCTAGATGCTCTGTGATGTTTTGTGAAATGTCTTCTGTCTTTAGTATTAATTCGGTATCTAATTGTTGAATCTCTTTTTTAGTATTCACCTGTTTTGAAAAATCACTCAAACTATTCTCTTCTTCCATCGGTGTTTCTTGTATTGCCATATTTACTTCCGTCACACAAGTGAAATGCAATTTTGTTTGTGATTCCGTTTCGGCAGAGTTTTTTCCTATGCTTGTTTCAATACATTCCGTATCTTTGATAGCAGTATGGATTAATTTAATTTCATCAGAATATTGCATTTCGGTGCTATCGAATCGTTGTTCAAGATGTGTAGATGATGTCTCTGCCGTTATTGTGGGACTACGTCTACTATGCGCCGAAAGAATTGCCATTCTTCCTAATGCGCGAATGGCATTTCCTGTTTTCTGTTAAAATAAACAGCACTACACATGCACACTGGAGATTTAAACACATGCTAAGATTATTTAAAAAAACAAAGTCTAAACTACAAAAAATAAGATAAATGATTAGATTAATTAAATTAAGAAAATTTAGCACTTAATATATATGATTAAATAGCAGTTCAGTTTTTTATTGATTTTTTATTTTAACATTTTTAATAGCATGAAACGTGCTGTCCCAAGCATTTTTTTTTATTCAAAAGTAATATTCATCTATTCCAAAATTTTGTTACGCATTCCTTCTTTCAAAACAATTATAATATAATTTTTAACAAAGTCTATTGATACACACCTGCCACTTTCTCCGTATGATAAATTTCTTTAGTTTTTCTGTCGGCAAGACTATTCTGCTCATAGCCATAGTATGTTGTGCCATCCATGGATGTTTTAAGCACTGCGTGGCTGACATTCGTAATCTGCCAAGAAATACACAATAAAAAAGATTTAATTAATTTAAGTTTATATGATTAGACTATAAATAGCTTTCTAAAATAAGAAAGATATAAAAACCTACTCTTTTCGTTTAATAAGTAAACCGCTGATAAAGTTCTTAGCGTCATTTGAAATGGCATCGAAAGCATCGTCGTCTAAATCATAATCCGCTCGTGTGATGTTAGCGAAAGTCTCGGCATCATTGTCTCCCATGAAAGGCGACAAGCCAGTTAATCTATGCATCACTCACAATAAATTGGATATATTAGATAAAAATAATTACTTGAAAATGTAATTAGATACATACAGAACATAACAAATAACACCGACGCTCCACATATCTGATTCAGTGCCGATGGGTTCGTAACTTATAATTTCCGGTGGAATAAATTCCGGTGTGCCAAAAAGTACTCTGATCGGTGTATCAGACTTTAAAGTCTGAGCCAATCCAAAATCAATTAATTTAATTTGATGAGAAGTTCGCGTACGGCACATTATATTTTCCGGCTGTATAAAATGAAGCAAAAGCATACATACATTATTAGTTAGTTTACTAACTATAATAATAAACTATTATCCGCAAGAAATATACTTTCAAATCTAGATGAACGATTTTATTTTGATGCATATACTCGACTCCCTGACAAATCTGTCTCATAAAAAGAATACTGTCCTTTTCGGTTAAAGTAAAGTCGTCGGCTACTACTCTTTCGAATAATTCTCCACCTGAAATACTAAAAAAGATTTTTAATTTTTATAGTATTATTAAAAGTTAATATAATAATTAATCTAAAGAACGTTATTAGAGATGTATTTACTATTCTGTGATCAGCACTGTTTCACGAGATTTTTCGTAAGCAGCAGCCAGTAGCAAAAGTTTAGGATGCCTTAATGCATTCATAATTTTAATTTCTTCGCGGACTTGTTCGCGGTCTTTCGCTTTGATCGTTTTGACAAACTTGGCAGCAAAATTCATGCCTGTCGGTCGTTCGATAACTTTTCTAACTACACCATATCGACCTTTTCCTAGTTCTTCAAGAACATCGTATTTTTCGCCAAAAAATTTGCCTTCTTCCGGTACTACCAAACGAGCTTCAAAACTTGGTTCAAATTCGTCTTAAAAAGTAAGACGATAATTTTATACAACAATTGTAATGTAAAATTAAATTTTTTCGCATTTCTTAAAGAAGATAATGTTTTAAATACTTTCTGAAGAAAATAAAATAAGATATTGAAGTACCTTCTTCTTCCTCTTGAAACATTGTTTCTTCTTGTTTTGGAATTCTAACAGGATCAGACTCCATGCCAGGATCACTGAGTCCGTGGATATTTTCAGCTCGAATACGGAAATAATAACTCTCACCCGGTATCACGGAATTTCTTCCAGTTGTTGCTACTGTGTGACTCAGCGAATGACTAGACTCGGTGATTATTGTCCACGTGTTTTCACCAACGCGTTTTGCTTCCACAGTATATCCGATCACGGTGCGACCTCCGTCGTACGGTGGTGATCGCCAAACAATCGTGGTCTCACCAGCGTTGAAGTTTACACTCGGTTTATTCGTGAGTGGTTCGGGTGGACCTGAATAGAAATTAAAATCTTCCTTTAACGAGAATGATATGTTTAAACATATATATATTTCCATTCATGTGAATTACACCGAAAATCACTTTTATAACTGTTTTATGGCACGTGTTAGTATCTTATCGGCAATTCGTGCGATTAATTTAAATTTTATTATAATAATGTTGCAGATATCAAACACAGAGTTGCAATGATCGCGTGTTTTTTAAAAGAATTCGCACATCATTATATTAAGTTATTACATTAAGATACGCTGCGACACATATAGTCTTTCTCATGATCATACGTCTTTTGATGCTTAGGCAATTGTACGGTAGTTCAAAGAAAGAGGAAAAAGAGGTGGAATGATACTAGTGGAGGAAGCGCTGAAAAGAGGAAAATTATTATTGCGCGGTATGTCACGTGAGATTGTCGTCTGCCTTGTACGCAAGAAAAGAAACTGGATCGTGCAACACGCACTTACGCACATGGAACAATGGATGATGTTTCGTTTATGAGCATGTGGAACAATCCAATCGTAAAAATACGTTTCTATTGAGTATCGTTGATCTTCTCTATGTTGATGCTCTCTCCGTATGTGTAATTAAGTTTAATTAAGTCAAGGTTGAGTTGTGTAACGTCGAGTCATAGTCTATTAGCTATTAGTACCATGAATTTTTGTGTATGAGAGTGTCTCATGAAAGCAAACGATATAAACGGATAGTTTACCTTCCACAGCTAAGCTAAAGAATCTTCGATCTTTGCCTAATGGATTTTCCACTGAGACTTCATATTTTCCAACGTGATCGTATGTTACATCATCCAATGTCAAGTAAGATATACCGTTCCTGCTGACTATTTCAATTTTTTCACTCCGTTGCAATTCTCGATTCTTAAATTAAAATAAGAATATTTTATTGTATGTATTAACATATGTCAGAGAGTTAGGGACTGTTTATTTGAGAATTAATATAACATAAATAAAGTTGATTCACGCCAACTGTCGTATGACGAGAAGCAAATGACACGATTGCTCTACGTATTTCGATTGGCTTTTCCAAAGTTTAAACATCTGCCACATTCTGGTGGGGATATTTTGTAAGAAATATTATTTAGATATAATTCCCGAGGCCAATGATAAGCAAACGACCATTCTGAATGATTAATTTCTGTGTAAAGATAGTTCCCAGATAACATGAATGTTGCATAAGATATCTAAAAGATATCTTTTAGACATCTTTTAGAAATAAGACATCTAAAACTTCTTATGCAACATAAATGTTATCTGGGTTCACGTTTATCTGCGCTGTGATGTAACTCAAATCTATTTAAATTAGACGTCATAGTATTATATTATACCGATGTAGTTTATATTATACGTTAATCATGAAAGAAGTATAGAAATTCTCTCTTATGAGAATAGTAACTTTTTTTAAATTTATTTGTAAAATGTATTTGTTAAATGGATATTTCTCTCTTGGCACTAATCGGTAAAATTTGTACAATATTAGTAGCAAAAGAAATGAACCTACTACTTGAAGCCACTTGACTGTCGGTTCGGGATATCCTTGATAAGTTACTTCGAGTAGTACTCTGCTTCCTCTAAATACGCTAGTGTCAGTTGGTTCTTTAATTATTGCAGCTTTTATCAATTCTTGAAGACGCGATTCCACAGGTTCTTTTTTTGGTATGAAGTCAATATTCTGATGAAGAACTTGTTCCGTTTTCTTTGGCAATAAATTTATGAAAATGTCAGTTGTATCTTCTTTGTTTAATGAAGATGATAAAGTTTGATCTTTGGAAAATCCTAAATTATTGTCTAAATTTTTCTTTATAATTCTTTGTACCGACAAATCTTCCGCAAATCGTGATTTTTTGACATTTGACGTATTATTAGAAATGCGTTTTCTTATTGACAAAGATGAAATATGCTTGGTATACGATGCAGTATATCGAGAGAACGAAGATAATTTAATACGCGTTAGCGGTTTTTCATAATGTCGCCGACATTTTAATGACGATAGTTTTGTCACTTTTTCCGCCATGCTTATAAGATTAGTGTTTGTTGATGATAGGTTGGTTTGTGTATGAGATTGAATATTTTTAGATTTCATCACGGAGTCATTGAAATTGCATAATAGATTTTGTAATTGTAGCTTGGTAATGCAACTGATGGACGGACCCTTCCCGTTCAAGGAAGCTATACATCGAACCTCACCTGTATCGCGTAATGATATGTCACGTATTCTTAAGATGCTGACATTACCATCTTTTTCAATCTTTAAATGAGAAATGATTACAATTAATTACAGCTTAAAAAATTAAAATCTACATTTTATAATAAAATGTGCATATATGTGTGTGTGTGTGTGTGTGTGTGTGTGTGTGTGTGTGTGTGTGTGTGTGTGTGTGTGTGTGTGTGTGTGTGTGGG
>Ga0157364_1008066_pt1 | contig 10896 bp, 5 predicted proteins | sample AttsexASBM2_FD_111476 | JGI IMG/M metagenome (GOLD analysis project Ga0157364, IMG submission 111476) | Fungus gardens microbial communities from leaf cutter ant in Ribeirão Preto, State of São Paulo, Brazil - Atta sexdens ASBM2 | ecosystem: Host-associated > Fungi > Mycelium > Unclassified ... | reverse complement strand
AGTCGGATGGTGTCGGATAGCATAGACGTATTCATCGCCAATGAAATCATCACTGAAACTTCCCAATTAAGCTCGAATTTAAAGAAAAATTCTCTCGGATTTAAGAAGATGAGAAAATTTGTTTCAACGCTAATTTAACAGAGTTTCCGTGCAACTGTACGACAATGCAATTACTTCACGATAGATCCTTCAATTTTCTATTACGAACGAACGTCGTTATGATTTCAACGATGCTTTACGATCGTCTTCCTCGATTTGCCACTACGGTGCTACCGTAATCGTAATGTTGCGCTTTACGGACGCTTTATCGCGCGCACGTGACTTCGTGTCGATTCACCGTGATTTAAGGATGACTCCTGCGAGAGAATATTGCCGGTGGATCCGACTATCTAGACTTGGTATTGCTCACTCAAGATGCACAGGCTTGCAATATCGGTTTAACGATGGCAAGATGGAGCAGAAGAGCTCCATCTCGAGCTTGCGAAAGCTCTGTCGGCGATGGAGACCATAAAGAACAGCGACGATATGAGCGACTCATATTTGAAATCGGTATGACCTGTTCATTATGGATTGATAGAATGTTTAATATACAGGAATGTCCTAAAACTGACAATAAATATTTTAAAGATAGTCCTTTGTGACATTTTAAGAAAAATCTAATACAAAAATTTAATTTAATTTAATTTAGTTTATTGCAAAAGACTACATGTTAACAGAGTAATAGACATAAAGTATGATACAGGCTATAGTTAACATAACATAAATGCAATAGACAATAGTAGCTTGCAAATGGTTAGGCGTTACAAAGCCTACTAGTAACAAAACCAAAATAAGACAACAATGCAATAAGAGATAAACTAACAGCTGAAATTATACACAACACAATGTCGTGGCAATGGATATAGTTTTCAAATGAGAAGAGTTTAAAAATTGCAAATGATAAGGCTAGACTCTCACGCACTCAGGGATGGCAAGATGATTAGTGTAAAGATGTTTTCTCGAATTTTATGCTTTTGATAATAACAAAATTTAGCACAAATTCAGTCCTATCATTCGTAATTTAATCTTTCTATTTGAAAACTATCATAGCCTCGACATTTTCGTATTAAACTTTTCATCTTAAAATGTTACAAAAAATCTGTCTTTAAATTATTTATCGTCAGATTCGGACACTTTATATAAAATAGATTTTCTCTGAAAGTATATGAAGTATTTGAATGAAATCGAACGCGAATATTTTATATAGATAGAAGGGAGACCTTGAAATATTAATAACGAGTCATGTATACATCAACGCCTTATCTATAGAATACCAGAAGAGCGAACGAGTCGTGAAAATAGGAAAGATGTTGTAATTTCGCAACGAGAATTGAAGTGACGCCCGTCTGGCGTGCTATTTTAATGCGGGAGATGATCGATTAAGTATTCTACGTGCAGCAAAGCGCGTGGCCGTAATTGAATGCACGTCTCGGGATTTTTCACGCATCGCGAAACCTGAGCATCACGATCTGAAAATACCGTAACGAGAATTCCGATGGTTTAAGGTGGAGTTTGTTTCATCGCGCTTTACCGATCTACCGATCGCACGATCAGTAGTTCTCAAATTGAGAGGCATGTTTCTGGAGGAAACGAGAATGTTTCGCATGCTTTTGAAATCTTAATGTAAAACTGCAATTTTTATCTATCCATATTCAAGATATTTTTCAGCAAATACATTTTAATATTTATAACTTTGTACTAACACAAAATAAGTTTTTATTTTACAGCAGATTTTAAAAATCTTTACGAAATGAACTGATCCGGATATAGAAATACAGATATACAAGTTAATTAAATTTTATATTGTATTAATAATCTAGATATATAATAGTACCAAACGTAACATTTAAATTCCTAGATTTTTAAAGCTGAGAATAGCTGATCTCTGCAATGCGATGTGTGAAATAATAAGGCCGTATGTGTCTCGCTTAGAGGTCCAAGATTCCCAGATGAATCATTAAACGAGGAGGCAAAAATAATAATCCCATCTCTGCGATAAATCCGCCGCATTATATATAACTCTTGATCTTTGCATCGTGCAACAACAATATATCATCGTATCGATTGTCCGCCCCCAGGTTCTGCATCGAGCAAGTTGAGAGCTTGCAGGCAGCAGCAACGACAGAGAGATGAAGAAAGATCTTTGTGGCTATGCACGCACAGCCTTTCGAGAATCTTCCGGCGCGAGTCCGCCTGTTCCTCCGCTTATAATCGCGTTTCGCGCAGTTGTACTTGTACGTGCGCGCGTGGGCGAGGGTGAGGTATGAGAACAGAAATCGAGAGGGAGAATCGTGACTGCAACGGCGTGCATAATGAGAGGGTAATGTTCGTAGAATACTACGAGACGCATAAAGAATATTCATAAATATATCTAAAATAAAAATCAAATAAAAGTACATGTATACTCGTACATATATCTTTTACACTTTTTTTTAATATCGCGATATAATACATATAAAAAAAGATATTAGGAAAAACACAGTTCGTGTAAACTCAAACGATTTTCCAAACAAGTAATTAAGTGAGTGTTATTATCGGAACTAGAAAGGAACATATTGGATTACACGAACGATCAAAGTCGACCGCAAATTAATTTCATACCGCTTGAGAAAGTAGCAATCGATCGATCAAGAGGCGGCAAAGGCGAAGTATAGATAGCCTAAATCGAAAATAAATGGCCGAAATAAATTTTTACGACAGGAAGATATGTATCGCGTCTCGTTAGCCATTTCGCCGATCGATCTTTGTCGCACGATTAATGTCTCCTCGGAGCGAAATCCGCGTAGGGGCCGCGCAGAAGAGAGAGCCAGGAAGCGTCTGAAAAATTCACGCACCACGGGAGACGAACGCTTCCTTCGCGAAATCGAGAAGAAACAAATGATAAAATAACTAGAACACGCGGAAATATCCAGGACGACGAGATGGGAGCGAAAGGAGCTGCCAATCGATTGAGAGGGAACGTCAATGAGCTTTCATCATTTCTACTTGATGGAACTTGAGGAAAATGAAGCGTAGAGAGAAAAAAAACGGCGAAAAATTGGAGAGAAGTCATCAGGTTGGACAGCTCGAGTGGTCGACACACGTCGTTCAAAGCGACTTTCGCCCCACACACTCGGAGATTCATTTCAAATCTGGCACGTGTGGAGATCGCCGACAGATCGAGTGACTTTTCCAGAAAGCGGGATCAATAAACCCGAGCGAATGGTACGCGAACTTACCTTCGAGATTCGCCATGGAGAACCTGTAGCTGTCGATCCTCGGTGTGTTGATGTCCGAGTTAAAGGGCCTGAGAGTTGCCGAGCTCACATTGTCAAGACCCTGCAACACGAAAGATAGCAAATACCATTAGCTTTCTCATTGTCAATCGAGGAATGTGTGTTGCCACAACGTGTTAAGCAAATAAGGGCAATGACTGCTCTTCTGCCCTTTTAAAGAGACTAGTTGATGAAGAAGATTAAAAGTCTCATTTCTAGTCTAAGTTTGTCTATTAAGATTTTATTAAGACTGCACAAATATTGAACAATAATTTATCATTGAAACAATAATATTACAATAATTTTATCGATTTTATCGTAAATCGTAAGTATATAAGAAAACTTTTAGAAAAATATATCTCCTCTTTTATTACAATCAATTTTGAGAAAGAAGGATTTAACAGATTTTGATATCCTTTAGCGTATAAATTCGCATGCGATTCATAAATGTAGCACCACGCGAATATATTCTTGAATGTCTGAGTTACCAGTCACGAAAAACGTGGTGTCATGTATGGCGGGAAAAGATGATATTCAAATCGAATCCACGCCAGAAAGTAATCCCGGTATTTCTTCGACCTTTCTCGTCTTAGAAATCCACCTCAATCCGTAATCCGTTGGAAATCCTTTTACGTTTCCAATCCCCGATTGCGGATGAGATTTGTACAGTCGAAAGCATTAAGTCACTTGCACTCACAAAGAGGCTTTGCGGCACGTGCGACTTTTTCTGTTCTCTTATAAAATAAAATAAAATAGTTGAGTTCCGTTAATTGTGAAAAAAAATACTCGCAATCCATTTTGTATCAATATCAAACATTACAGAGAACATTTTTCAATGAAAAATGTCCGTGACATTCCGATTATAGATTACCAAAATATTAATCGAGAAAAAAAAAAGTGATTCTGTAACGTAATCTACTTCAAAATTAGTCCTCATCAATCGTGTTAATTAAATTTTAAAAAACTGGCAACATAAATTGTTAATGATTTCACTATAATCTTTTTGCAATGAATTGTCTAAAAAATGATTTTAAAAAATTAATTAAATTGATTATATTATACATCTTTTGATTGATTATACATCTTTTCGACAATTTTGATACATTTAAGCATCTATTAAAAATATTTCGTTGTTTTAATAATAAAAGAACAGTGTTTATTTTCAAAATAATGTCACAAAAAAATGTTCTACTTTAGATCTTATAATCTTCTTATACTTTTATTATTAGGAGTGACTCTTATTAGAGGCAGAAATTTTATTTTTAACAGCAACTTCCGCAAAAATAAAAATAAGCAGCCTTTGTATTATCGTTAAGTCGGTGATACGAAATTGATTAGCAGCCTCTGCTTATATTTTGCGCGATAAAGTCATACCAGCGAAGAGAGGAGAAGAGCGTTGTGCTCCTCAGCTTCTGAGGATAGCGCCAACGGATAATGTACCTTCTATAATCGTGCGCGCGCGCGTGCTTTTAGATAGGCAACCTGACTGGCATGCATCGATAACCTTAGAGAGGTACGGGTTATGGTGAACGACCTGGTGGTCATTACTGGGTCACTGAAGTTTAATGCGCGAACTAGGTAGCTCGATACAATGTAAATAGACCGCACGACTACCTTGTCAAAAGGAAACTGGCGCGTCGTAAATTGTCTAGAAGGATTTATAAACAGCGATGATAGAAGCATGAATGCACAAGTACGCATTGTTCTCTGAGCGTTGCGAAATTATAGTTAGCAATCCGAGAGTTCGTCTAGGTATAGATATCCCTTAAGTTTCGTGTGTTTGTGTATGTATATATGTGTGTTAATGCATTGCGCTGAATATTTGTTTTAATGTGCAACCACAGAGATTTTCATTATATTATATTATTACAAATTACAAGCGCAGTGCCATACATCAACTACGGTATTTTGCAACGGCATTGTATTTGACGTAATTTATAAATATTTAGCGAGATATATTAACAGAAAGAGAAAGAGAGAGGAGGGAAAAGAGTGAGAGAGTTTCCGGGAAAATTTTCCCGGAATTATTAATCAGTTGTTTGTTATTGATATATTCTAATATAAATTTCATAAAGCTTTCTTTATGAGAGACAATTATAAAATAATCACAAAGAAAAATATTTACTTACTTATTATATACCAATTTTTTGATGGGTTTTTTTCTTAAGAAAATTATATTGCTATCTTCACCGTAATCTTTTTCGAGCTGTCAAACTTTTAATTGTATTCATGTACCGCCTGTGTTCGCTGAATACTTCCTATCTGATATTCATACTATATTGGCGATGAGCTCGGTGTGGGTGTGGTGAACGACCCGTTAACTATCATTCGGCCAACCGACGCAACAATTAGATCCGCACGGATAATGCCGGCTCTTCCTGTAACGCGAAACCCGCGGACGCGGACGTTGTTTCGTTTCATGCGTATTCACGTATTCTGTACTATCAGCGTGCTTGCATTAAACCCCAAGCTCCACAAGAGCTCGGTAGTATTTAAAATGGAACATTTTATCTTCTTATTTTAATCTTTCATCGACCTTTAATCCAATCTTCTTCCGACGTAGATAAAATTTTATGAATATAAATGTATCATTCGAATATAAAAGTGAAAAGAACTAATAACAGCAATGGGAGATAATAAATGCGCAAATTTCATTAAATGAATATAATTCTTAATGAATAATTATAGCATTAAGCGGACACTATAATTGAATAATTTGGCTCACGCTTTGGTCATTCATTAGCGAAGGAAATGAATACAGTGTTAATTCTGCTATTATAAAAGATACACTGAAAGAAAAGATTGGTTGCTGTAATAATTTAGATAGTAAAATATGGCATTTTTATATGATTGCAGTAATCAGTTTTTGGTTGTAACAGCAAATTTTTAGTTGCGTTAGCCTATCGAAATCATATATTGACATTGCAGATAGGCAACTAAAAATTTGCTGTTACAACCAAAAATTGATTACTGCAGCCATATAAAAATGCCATATTTTACCTAAATTGTTGCAACAACCAATCTTTTTTTTTCAGTACAGAATAATAGTAGATTGACAATATATTGGTTTCATTCGTTATTGAAGATAACTAAAAGCGCGAGCCAAAATATATAACTGTATTCGCTTAATGTTGTGAAATTTGTTAATAAGAATTATATTTATTTAATGAAATTTGCATATACTAATTATTGTGTCAATTCCCATTAGCCTTTTTCACTTTTATATTTCTTCGGAAGTTCAAATTACTTTTTTTATCTTTTAAATGTATTATAATAGCAGTAAAATTACAGTTTTCTAATATAAAAATGTTATATGAAATGCACATAGCATTGTAGCTTTATAATTATCGTAAAAAGTGAAAAAAGATTAACAATGTACAATATAATTAAAAAATTTCACTAAATAACAAAAAATTCCACAAAGAATACGAAAGAAAATCACATGGAAGAGATTAAGATATTTTTCGAATACTTTAAATATTATTTTTAAGCATTGATTCTTCAGTTTATCATAGTAGATATTATTCAACAGGAATAGGTGAGAATGGGACATCGTAAAACTTCAGCCAGACTCCTTTGGGATTTTTATTGCCGCACACGGTTTGCATAGTCAAATGTAAATGCCGTGAGACATGAGTAGGTCGTATGTTTCCGTGTGTACTCACATCGTCCTGCGCCTTGTGACTCTTCCATCGAAATAACCTGTCCATTTGGCAAGTGACAGAAGCGCGATTATTTCCTCAAACTTCGCGAAAGATCACTTGATTCCCATCTCGCGCGGTTTCATCGATGCCACACGTGGACGGCTTCATTTATTATTACTATTGGATATATTTTGATTTTAGACGAATCGAGACGCCAAACGATCCATCACGTAGTTCTCTTTCAGCACTTTAAATCAGTTTGACGTTTCCAAGCGTAATAAGATAACGGCATTATTATAGTGAATTACCTAAACTATCAAGAAATTAAAGACAATAACACCGCACTGTTTGCGATTTTTTTCTTTAAAAAAAAAGGAACTGATTCAAGTGTCTAATTATTTTTTTAATTTTGTAATAGCGACATTATTTTTCTCACTACGATTTTATCGCTTTCGTGTATCTGTTTATAACAGATTTTCTCCGCTGCATAAAAATATCTAGATGTCTGAATCGAATTACAAGAAGTATTATTTCCTCTAAATAAATTAATGAGAGTTCTGTGAAAAAACCGTCTTCGAGCTACAATTTAAGCTATACATTGTCAGCCACTACTATTACTGCATGCAGTTGCTGCTGTAAGATTAATTAGATCGCAACGCACGGGCTGAAGGGAATGGACGGCTGAAAACACGCGGACGGACGCGGTATCGCGGCTGTCGTTGTGATACGAGCACTGGATGCTGATCCGCGAGGGATTCAACGTGAAGGCTGGTCGGTCCACGTCCCACTCACCCTCTCGATTCCCTCCGCCGCATAGAGGACGGTGCCGAGGACCTCACCGCTTCTCTCTCTCTCTCTCTCTCTCTCTCTCTCTCTCTCTCTTCCTGGTTCTCTCGATTCCTGGCACGAGAAGCGCTTGCGCGTCTATCGATTCCGTCGGTTCCTGCAGGAACATCGGACGCAACGCCTTCCTTCCTACGTATCGTTCTAGTCAGAACACTAAAGTGTCCTTTACTATTCTTTTGTCGAAGATAACAATTTTTTCTTAATCAAGTTGAGAAGAGCTCTTGGAAGCTCTGAAATTGTGCGAAAGTTCTTCGAAAACATTCTTACATTGTGAAACTTTCGATGAGAATAAGGTTACTTCCGATTTGTCGAGTTTTAAAAAAACGAAATAATAATCATATTACCTCGAATAATATAACTTTTGAATTTCTTAAATTAATATAATATATTAATATAATGAAAATATTATTAATATTATTAATACTGTTTTCTAATTTTATCGATAATTTATAATAGCACGTTCAAAAATTTTAAATCGTATTATTTAAGAGAATTAAATCATCAGTATGAATTATTAATTCGTCCATTCATGATATTAGTAATAAATTAAATAACAAGTATAAAGAGCAGTTTTATAAAGAGAAACTTTTTATAGTTGCTAATTTATACTTTAAAACTCTATTAATATTAATTAAACAATTTTTAAAAAAATTATGAGATAATAAGTTAACTTTTGCACTATAAAAATACCTGCAATTCTATGCTTTATTAATAACAAAGGTTTTTTTTGTAAGCGTGTATCTCGTATGTTATTTTATCCTGGCGCGTCGGTGAATAACCTGATCGCCCTGTTTGCAACTACGATTGCGTGCATTCGCACCCCTGCAGTAATCGCGTTGCACAAAAAGGGATTTCAAGTTAACCCCTGACAAGCTGGGGTTGAAAAGAGTGATGGCACGTCGAGTGAAGCGATTCGACGGTCATTCAGATGCGATATTATTAATCGATATGATTAATAATATACACATCAATATAATCTCGCATTAATATATCATATCTATACTTTATTAAATGATATAACGAATATAAATCTGTTAAAACTATTATGTCGTATATCCTAATAAAATTTTATTTAGTTTCTTGTTTTATTCTCCTTTTTACTTTTTTATAAAACAATTTTATTGTCTCTAGCAATACATCAAGGTTTGACTTCAGAAGAATAACCGCAATGTTCAAGTGCCGCATTGTATGGACTATCCATGCGACAGGCACCCACACGTGTTCGATAAATCTGTTCATAGAGATGTATGTACCCTCTCGTATCGTTCGTCAACATCGCTATCCGATTCTTCCACGTCGAAAAATATCATTCGCCTCGCGAACATTTAACAGAGCAAATCGTACAACTTCGCTGACAAGTTTAATGAAATCAACACAATATAAAATCGTCTTTAAACTTTAAACTTTCAAGTCTTTGAATGAAGTTAAAATTTGCTTAGTTGAAAAGTTTGCGGGGGTTGCGAAGTTCACGACTCCGCGCGCAATTTTGCAAAGTGGCTGGGAACGCGCGTATTCTGGTCTAGAAATCCCAGAAACGTGGTAGAAGCAGAGGATGCAAAGGGAAAGGGTAATTATAGACCCGTTGCCGAGGCCGTTTGTGCTCCCTATGGGACTGGCATATTTTTCGTTTTGCAAGCAACGAGAAAAACGAGTCCGATTCGAAACCGAGGTCACGTGTATCTTCCTCACGTCTTTAATGCTAAATGTAGCTCTGATTTTTCCCGCATCAAGATTGAAATATCTCAAAGAGAAACTTTATTATTATTATTTTTAATAAATTGAAATATAAATAATTTCTCGTGCCTGCGATTCGAATGAAGGAACCTTTCGATAGCGTTTTTAATTTCTATGATATTGGACATTTAATTTATAATTATTTAATAATACAAATTTCGTACAAATTCTTTGGTTTAAAGAATTAAACTACCTATATTTAAAAAATTGCAAATATGCGCAAAATATTTAATCTCTCATACTTTACGACGTTAACTATTGCCTAATAGTAGCTTGTGTGAAATACATATAATAATTTTGCCTCAGAAGCCGTGGTCAGTTTGAATGTCCTCATAATCCAGGAAATCGTGATGGCGAACGTCGTTCTTCGTCAGAGAAATATTCGTTATGTCTAAGGGACGTCGACCGACTGCAAGATACGTTGAAAGATAAATATGCGTCGCGACAATATACTCACGTGCTACCTTCCATCACGTGTTTGCATATCCGGTACAGTGCGTTCATATATACAGGACATCTCAAAGCCACTGGATAAATTTTCAAAAATTCTTCAAAAATTTTTGTATTAGAGTCAAGATTAAAAAATCAGTTCAGCTCGTTTACGAGCAATTCTAAACTTAATCTATCATAAAATTAAAAAATAATTGAGAAAAAATTACCTTTTTATGAATTATATCGCGTTGTCTTTAACTCGTACTTACCGTAATAAGATTTCAAGTCTATTCTTTCTTTAGATTTTTATTAAGTTTGGGTTAACAGTTCAAGTTCAAGAAATCCGACATGATGAAACGAATCGTCCTGTATAACGACGTGCACACATATGCACGCACATACACGAGTATTGACAGAGAAAACCAATCGTCTTGCACAATGCACGATGTACTAGAGACATGCACGTGCACGAACGATGTCATCGCGCCTCCTTGAAGATAAGACGTTACTCACGGCGCTTTTCAGCGCGCGTGGCCGTGCGCCCAGACGAGCGTGAAATCTCGACAAGCATCGCGAACAATACTCGCGTAATGTATAGCGGTGTCATCTTCTCCAAGGCACTCGTCGGGAAATAAGCATTAGCAGAAATTTCGAGGTCATTTATATGTGGAAAAAAGAAAAAGAAATGATCGTCCTTCTGCTGAAAGACGAGAATAAATTTCTTTCATTGAGTGTGATTACAGTAAAAGCGACTTCAATTATTTGAAATTTGTACTCGTGATTTAAACAAATAACGAATTGAATTAGTACGATGAAAAGAAAAAATTTTTTAAAATTTTATTATCACTAAAAATGTATCGTTTTTATTGATGAAGTTTATCTCATCAAGTGTCCTTCAATCAAGTGTCCTTCAATTTAATCTCTTATTTTATTACGATAGCTGGATT
>Ga0157364_1008065_pt1 | contig 10896 bp, 8 predicted proteins | sample AttsexASBM2_FD_111476 | JGI IMG/M metagenome (GOLD analysis project Ga0157364, IMG submission 111476) | Fungus gardens microbial communities from leaf cutter ant in Ribeirão Preto, State of São Paulo, Brazil - Atta sexdens ASBM2 | ecosystem: Host-associated > Fungi > Mycelium > Unclassified ... | reverse complement strand
TATCTATTTTTCTTGATTTTATATTTCTTTTCTTTTGAATTTCTTTTTCTTTTTCTTTTTAGTGACAATAAAGAGGCACATGACATCGCAGTCACATGATATGTCACATAATGTGATGTCATAAGCCTAGAACATAGTGGAAAGATCTAGAAGATGACATCAGGGCACATGTATACAACATAGTGGCCTTGAGTAAGAAATGAGACGGACATGAGGTTGTAGTATGGACCAGGTGTATTTAGTATATATAGGACTCTAATTTAGCAGAGGCTCCTTGTTGAGTTCTCTTGTGAACTTCCCACTTAATATCCAACTTAAGAAATTTACTGCTTGTGTAATTATTTGTCTTTGTGATAAGTGGTTGCCACAACAATATTGTTTCTAGCCCAACCTGTATAAATGAAATGAGTGAGGTCTACACAAGCATCTGAGGTAGATCTTTGCTTGAGGCTATCTAATTGGTAGGGGTATATAAAGTCATTAGAAATTAACTGGAATTGGAGGCACTTACCGATAACTTTCTCGATAAGTTTTCCCAATGTGTTAGGAAGAACAATAGGTTGGAAAGACTTGGAAGAGTCGTAAGAATCCTTATTAGGTTTAGGAATGACAATCATCATAAATGACTTGAAATACAATGGCCAGAACCCTAACTCAAAGCATATGTTAGCAATATTAATGATTTTACCAAGACAAGCTTTATTGTTGATGATGTACTTGAGATAACACCACAAAAGTTTGTTAGGTCTAGAAGCAGATGAGTTGTTACACCTGGCAATAGCCTTCAAGAATTCTTCTCTTAAGAAAGGAGGTCACTCTTCCATAGCTATGTCAGAGATTTCTTCAAGGATATCAATATTGACATGACAATCTTGTGTTAGATTAAACATAGAGTGAAGGGCATGCCAAAGATCATTAATTTCTAGGCACAGCCAATCATTGTACTTGATAGCTTCAACCACTGGGAGGTTTCTTTTACTAACCCAGTTCATTAGCTTTCAGGGTCCTCTCATCTTGTTTGATATCTCTTGGATCTTCTGGTCAAAGAATGAACATTTAGTGCTCTTGACTGTTTTCTTGAATTGTTTCCAATCAGCCATGCTTCTAGTTGATCTGTATTTTTCCAAATTTCTACTGCAACTAATATCCCACCAGCTCTTTGAGTGTCTCAAGATATTGACAATTTTGGAATTTTTATCCCAAGTCTTTTCAACAATACAAGCAAATAAACCAACAACATTTTCCAGAGATTTGGTGTTGGATAGATTGGAGACGTTGATGGAGGAAATATCTTTGATTAAGTCTTTGATGAATGACTTTTCTTCCTTGCTACCTTTGCTGATGGAGTGTCTATAATTGTTGGTGTGTTGTTCTTCAATCAGAATAGTGACAGTGAGAGAGGCATGATCTGACGATAACCTCCACTCTAGATGAATAGTATGATTGTCTAGCTCAACTAAACCGTACCTGAGAAACATGAGATTGATAACCAAGTTCAAATTCTGATCATTACCCAAAAATCTAGTAGGGACAGGGTTAGTAGGATATGAAAGACCTAGCAAAAGAGAGTCTGTAATGTCTAAAAGAACATCACTATGAGCAAAATAGTGAGAATACATTAGGTACCAAAACCTATCTCTGATGTTAAAATTATCTGCCATAGTGAGAACATTGGGAATGTTTATCTCAGTATCCTTGAGATACTTTAATGCTGATTGCAAAGAGTTTGAATAAATATTAATCAGAAAGAAAATATTGTTGTTAATAAAGAGAGAGGCAATTGAAATGTCCCTATGAGAGTGAAGGTCCTTACGAAGAGAGAAACAAAGGAAAGATAATCTGATGTTTACATAAGTGACAACTCTTGGATAATCATGGATATTGGATAACTTATTAACAAACACAAGCCAATTGGGGTGGTTAGAGACTCCAACTAGTTCTTCACCTTCTCAGCTTTTAAAGCTAGGAATAGAGTGAATGGTCAACCAGAATTGTTCTTGAATAAACACTATGTCGAACTTGAATCAGGTTTCCAGGATCATGTTGACAATGAGATTGTTTTTCTGTACATTCTGTGAGAAAATCTTAATATTTTTAATAATCATTGGTTGTTGCCACTCACAATTGAGTGAATCAATTGAGCTCTGGAATCCCTGATTTCCTGGTATTTCTTAGCATGCCATTCTTTATTGAAATGATGGTACCAGAACAGACAAGAGTTGGAGTTGGCTTGATGATTGTCCTTGCAGTTGATGCACTTGAAGGAGTAAGGGCATAGTTCGCTTTGTTTGGTTTCAAGACAAGGGGGCTGATCTTGAAATTAGCCTTGTAGCACCAGATGAAGTGGCAGTGGTGTTCAGTTTTATGTAGGCTATTGCACTTTAAACATCTCACACCTTGAATGTGGCAAACAAAGGTAGTGTGATCCCACTTTCAGCAATTTTTGCACTAAGGGACATCAAAATTCATATTGGCCCCTCTGATGGTAGCAACAAAGCTGCTGACATTGAAGCAGCAATTGATAAGTTTCTTTGCTATGGAACCACTCTGTAAGTCCCAGATGTCTAACCAAATAATATCCATGTCTGATTTTGGGGAGACCTTAGCAATGTGGTGCTTGAAAGTGAAGTTGACATTGTCAAAGATGTATGATGTTTCGATAAGTAATTCAATTAAATTAGATTTGATAGGCATGTTAGTGCCTTCTACAATGTAGAGGATGCTGAGAATTTTTAGATATGTTTTGGATTAGGGGAGATGAGCAACTTGGATGTCATTTGCGTTGATATTATTGCAGTTCTTGACATATTTGCTAACAATACTGATCTCTGACTGGGATGCAACTCTGTTAGAAGTAATGATGAGACCTTAATAATCTATATGAATGAAGTCGGCTATAAGATCAGTCTTGGTATTTCTTAAAGAGTGGTTAAGGTTTGTAATATGTTCACTGGACACCAACATGAACTTATTTGTATTGTCCGTACTCATAGGGACAATAATCTGCTTTCTTGAGAGGCCTTTGGTCATTATATTGATTCTAGGCCTGGGTTTATCTGCTTTGCCAAATATTGTCTTGTTGATTTCCTTGATCTTTTTGTTCGAAAGTTTGGAGAAGTTCTCCTTTATTTTTAGGATGTTGCTAATGTTTTTGGAAGAGACTTAAGCATACAAAGATTTGCCAGTTTCTACAATCTTTTGATTCTTACTGGGAGTATTCTTACTATGGAACTTGGATTTTTCCAGAACTTTCTTCGATGGCCTAAGAGAAAGTTGGAATGGAAGGAGTTTAGAAAAAATTTCCAGTTTAGTGTATAGAAGTGAGTTAGTCTTTTTTCATTTGTTAGAAAAAGGGACTTTGTTAGTAAACTTATCTTTGATGAGCTCTCAAAAGGTCTTTTTGTTAAAGTCTATTCTGAGCTAGTTCCATCCACTCTTGAAAACAGTAGCAACAAAATCAAAAGTGATTTGACTGAAATCTTTGAGAAAAGAAATGTCTTTCTCCTTGTTATTCTTTAACTCTCTGTTACTGATAAAGTTGGAGATATGAGAAAGCAAAATTTTGATATTGTTAACATTAATTTCCTGGGACAATGTTTGACCAAACATAGAAATAGGATTAGTGTAGCCATCTCAAGACTTGGGATTGCCTAGCTGACAAGGTTTGTAAGGTAAGGATAAAACACTGCTATTAATAGCAAATTGAGCATGGCCTACATGAGGTAAGGGTACATTGTCTGAATAGGTAGCCTGATTGTTAATGTTGGAATTCTCTCCCAAGGACATCATATAAGAAAGTCTGAAAAGTTCATCTTCTATCAGGTTGGCCTAGTTGGAGTCAGTATTCTAGGTCTCTATGCAAGCCAAATACTCAATAGAAGAGGCTTTAGACAGCACAGATGATTCTCTTGATGAATGCTTGCTGGAAATAGTAGTTCTATCTCTAGGAGCACCTATTTGAATGTTCTCTGAGATGGCATTGGACTCAAGAGTGTTAGACATAGCTGAAGAAGAAGAAAAGATGTTTAAATTCGCAATTTCTCTGTTAGATGCTACCATACAAGATGGTAGTATGAAAGAGAGAAGCATGTGGATCATAAATAGTTATCTTGTGTAGCTATTATGGTTTACCATCAGATCTTATATAATAAATTGTTGAATTAAAAAAAAAAAAATAGACACTCCACTATTTGCAGGTGAATTGGCTGAGCTAGCTATCACTAGCTACTTAGAATGTCTTGTAAGAAAAAGAGAAGTAAAGCAAATTTTCTCTTAGTATAACATGCAGCAGAGTCTTGCCCAACTTCTAAAAACCTTAAAGATGTTCCTAAATTGCTAGTTGACATTCAAAAGAAGTAGCTTGAGTCCTGCTTTAAAAAGTTGAAATTACTCAAAAACAAAAATATCTATGAAGTTGTAGATCTTACTAAGAAATGAAAGTAATTCTTAATCACTGGGTATTCAATATTAAGTCTAATAGTTGTTACAGATCTTGACTTGTTGCAAAAGAATTTTCTCAGGTTAAAAGAATTGACTTTAATGAATTATTCTCTCTAGTTGTCTACTATGAGATAGCATACCTATTTCTAACTATTGTTACTCTTGAAGATTGGGATATTCATAGTGTTGATATAAAAACTGCCTACTTATATGGTGATCTGGATAAGGAAATCTACATAGAGCAGCCCAAATATCAGAGTTGGAAAATAATGGACTCTATTTATTTTATTTTCTTTTTATATTTCTATTTTATTTTCTTATGCTTGGACTTAAGATTAGAAGCTAGCATAACATCACAAACTGTCATATATCAGTCACATATTATGGTCACAATTACATAATAACATGTCCCATAGAAGAATATAAAAGATTCTAAAACAATAATATCATATAACATGTTTAGCATATGTTGGCCTTATGGATAACACATGCTCTTTAGAGTAGGTTAGGTTTAGTGTAGTATGAACCATCAGCCTAGTGTATATAAGGTAGACAATTTTTACTTGGAACTCTATTGAGCTCTCTTATGTTAATTCTAATACAAGGTTCTTTTCTTGACTTCACTCTATAAGTCTTGAATCATATTAGGCTACCTAACAAAGAAAAGAGATTCTGGCAACTTCACAAATCATTGTACAATCTTAAGCAAGCTGGCTTATTTTGGTGGCAGACTATGACTAAATCAATGTTAGCTCTAGAATTCAAGCAATGTAAATCCAATACTAGTATGTACTACTTCATTGATAAAAAGACTGGAAAGCTTGTTATAGCAATTGTCTATATTAATGATATTTGCTTCATGGGTTCAAAAGATTTTAACTGAGGCTAAGTACATGGTTCTTTCTAATTGTGACTGTCAACTCATTCAGACAAGAAACCTTCTTAATGAGATTGGTTTTAATGTTCTGGCTTCTTATTTCTATGGTGATAATCTTGGTTCACTTTTCTGGGGATCTAATCTTATATAAGAGAAATACCCTAAACACATTAATATTCACTATTACTATACAAGAGATTTAATTGAGAACAAACAAATCAAACTATATCATATTGATAGGAAAAAGAATCCTGCTAATATATTAACTAAATATTTTGGTCAAGTCTCATTTAGTTGTTTCTGTCTATCTTTTAGCTTGGAAATACTTCAAGTTCATCCACTTATGCTTCTGTCACTTAATAGCTAATGTCTTAAGTGAGGAATGTCTTAAGTGAGGGAAAGTGTTGTGACATTCCACATACTAAGCATTTGTATTGCAATCAATAGTTTGACTAATTAAGTAGTCAATGTAAAATTTTCACATAACTTATTATCTTGTTCTCTATTGTCACTTGTACTCTTAAGCTTACCACCATAGAATTTACTATTAGTAAGTAGTCATCAGTTATCTGCACCATGCTACTGTGCATTCTGTTTCTTTCAACTATTAGACATAGTTTATATCTTATTATCTAAGATCCAATAAGATATCTCAGAAGTCTAAATAAGTTATTAGTGTATTATCAGAGAACATAGAAGTCAGAGTTGGAATGACCTTTGGCTTTAGCTTATGTATTACATCTCTACTGTTATGGAATGCTTTGACACTAACATTTTTCTTTTTCTTTTATCTATTTTTCTTGATTTCTTTTCTTTTGAATTTCTTTTTCTTTTTCTTTTTCTTTTTAGTGACAATGAAGAGGCACATGACATCGCAGTCACATGATATGTCACATAATGTGATGTCATAAGCCTAGAACATAGTGGAAAGATCTAGAAGATGACATTAGGGCACATGTATACAACATGGTGGCCTTGAGTAGGAAATGAGGTGGACATAAAATTGTAGCATGGACCAGATGTATTTAGTATATATAGGACTCTAATTTAGTAGAGACTCCTTGTTGAGTTCTCTTGTGAAATTCCCACTAGATATCCACTTAAGAGATTTACTCGCTTGTAACGCTATTGGTCTTTGTGACTAGTGGTTGCTACAACATTTACTAGTTGTACTAGTTATATATATTTGGAAGTGAACTTGAGAAAATTAATGGATTAAGACCACCAGAGAGTAGTAAGATGTGTCATTGCCAACACTGGAAGAGGGTGTCAGTTTTAGTTGATTTTAGGATAAGCTAATACAATGTAAACTACTGGTTTATATCCTAAGTGTTATGACTTAAGTTTCAGAGTTAAGATGAAAGCACATTCTTGTATTGAGTAATATAAGAAAACTTAATAGAGTTCCAAGTACAAACTAATCTACCTTATATACTACAGACCATAATCTGTGTGCACACTATAACTAACCTACCCTAAAATCTATATGTACTTTATAAAGCCAACATACTATTACTATATCATATAATATCATTTGTCTCAGAACTTTCTATATTCTTCTCTATGTCACATGATTATGTGACATGTGTGATCACCTTGTGACAAACATCATACCCTTTGCCTAAGTCCAAAATTAAAAAAAGTAAATGAAAACCAAAAATAAAATAACAAATAGAAAAGAAAAATAAAAGAAAAAGAGAATAAATAAAACCAAGTCCATCATTCACAAATCTAACACTAGATATGCTACCTAGAATATTTATATGGAATGGAGACTATTAAACAAGTTATTCTAGTTTATTAGTGATTCTTAGATGTTGGAAATGGAATTTATGGAGTTTGACAAGGACTAGTAAGAACATCCAAGGGGAAATAAAGAGAGTTGATTCACACTGAAAGAGTTTGAAAAGTACAGATGAGGAATTAAATATTATCTGTAGTTATAAGATAGATAGCCAGAATAGAATGTAACACTAACATACTTAATGTCTATGTGGCTATTGATAGGTGGAAATACATTGATATATCTTTGAAAACTGCTCCAGATTTGCCCATAATCTCTTGATTGATCTATCTCTGTCAATTGAGGACTTTATTGACTTCTTGAAAAAGTACCCAAGTGTTTTTGCTTTCTCTCCTCAAAAATAACCTCTCTTCTTATGAGCTTTTATAAATGCTTAATTGGTCTGCTTTTCTGTTTCTGTAGATAGTTTCTCTATCTCATTTCTCTGTCTCTCTTGATTCTGTATTCTCAGTATGATAGATATTATGGTACACTTAGACACTAACATTTTTCTTTTCTTTTATCTATTTTTCTTGATTTAATATTTAGTTTCTTTTTCTTTTTGACAATAAAGAGGCATGTGACTGTGGTCACATGACATGTCACATGATGTGAGGTCATAGGCCTAGACTCTAGAAGAAAGGACTAGAAGGATGATATTAGAGCACATGTATATAACATAGTATCCTTATAGAAGACATGAGGTTAGCACATGGTAGAAGCATGGACTACATATGGATATTAGAGTAGGGCTATTTATCATTAGCATGGACCATGAGGACTTTGTATAAATAGTATAGAAATACAATGGGGACTCCTTATTGAGTTCTCTTGTAATCTCCACAATGATATCCTATTAAGAGATTTACTTCTTATATTACTATTGGTATTTGTCACTAGTGATTGCCACAGCAATAGGTCTCTCTGAACTTAGGGCATGCAAGGTGTTAAAAAGAACAGAGTATATAGCAGCATAATATAGTGTGGACAACTGGCAACCACTTACCTATAGTGTATGCTTTAACAGAAAGCTAAGAAAGAATAAGCAATGATAAAAGACAAGTAGTATTGGTAGGAGTTCAATCTATTGAAAATTTTTACATTGACTACCTAATTAGGACTACTGATCATGGGGCATACACTTACTAAGTGGAGTGCTTTGCAACACTTCCCCTTGCTTAAGAAATTAGCTATTAAGTGATAGAAGCAGAAGCAGATAAGCTAAGAGATGGATAAAAATGACTGAATAAGACTTAACTGAGGTTTTGAGTCAGAATATCAGCAGAATTCTCTTTTCTGTTAATATAATATGGTTTAACTTGTTTATTCTTAATTAGATCTCTTATGTAGTGATAGCAAATATCAATATATTTAAAGTACTTTTCTTGTATAGGATTAGATCTCCAGAAAAGTGAGCTAAGATTATCACTATAGATATGAGAAGTTGGAACATTAAAACTCACCTTATTGAGAAGATTTCTCATCTAGACAAGCTAATAGCTACAATTAGAAAGAGCTATGTATTTAGCCTTAGTTGAAGATAGTACTACTATTTTTTGCTGGCAGCTCATCTAGAATGTTACTCTGAACCATTAGAGTAAAGTAACCAGCCATAGAATTATGTGATTCTAAATCTTGTGCCTAGTCTGAATCAGAGTATGCTACAACAGACTCATTACTGAGTCTATCATAAACTATTTAATACTTGCAGGTATTAAGCAAATATCTGCAAAGATATAATCCTGTTCAATAATGCTCATTTGAGAGATTTGCCATCTGTTAAGCAAGTTTGACTACAGCAAATCCTATGTCAGAACATGAGCCAATTATTAGATATGTCAGAGATCTAACTATTTGCTTTTGATGAAAATTGGGGTTATATTGTTTATCATTGGGTTTAAACAAATAGCCTAATGGCAATAGTATTATTGGATTGGTTGCTACATTAAAGTATGCTAGAACTTTGTTTAAGTACTCAGATTGGTCTACAAAGATCTTTGGATCCTTGCAGTTATGACTTATATACATCCCAAGAAACTCTTTGGTTTTTTCAAGATCACAGCATTCCCATTTCATTATAAATTTTTGCTTTAACTCTGAGAGGAGTAGGAAATCTTTTGAACCCATGAAGCAAACATTATTGACATAAATGATTGCTATATCAAGCTTTCTAGTCTCTTCATCAATGAAGTAATATATACTAGCATCAGATTTATATTGCTTAAATCTTAGGGCTAACATTGACTTAGTCATAGTCTGCTACCAAGATAAGCCAGTTTGCTTAAAGCCATACAATGCTTTGTGAAGTTACCAAACTTTCTTTTCTTTACCAGGTAGCCTAAAGCCTTTAGGTTGCTTCATGTAGATTTCCTCATCCAGATCACCATAAAGGCAGGCAGCTTTTATATTAATGCTATGAATATCCCAATCTTCAAAGAAAGCAACAGCTAGAAATAGGCATACTGTTTCATAGTAGACAACTAGAGAGAATAATTTATCAAAGTCAATTCCTTTGACCTGAGAAAATCCTTTTGCAATAAGTCAAGATCTATAATAACCATCAGACTTAATATTGAATACCCAGTGATTTTTAATCACTTTAATTTTCTTAGAAAGATCCACAACTTCATAGATATTTCTGTTTTTAAGCAAATTTAGCTCTTCAAGACAAGACTTAAGCCACTTATTTTGAATATCAGCTAGCAATCTAGTGACATCTCCAAGGATTTTTGAAATTGGGCAAGACTCTGCTACAAATTGTGCTAAGAGAAAGTAAATTTACTCTACTCCCTCTTCTTTTGCAAGGCATGCCAAGTAGCTAATAATGACTAGCTCAGCTATTTCACCTACCAGAGATAAAGTGTCTATTTTACTCTCATTATTATTAACAATGATTAGGTGTTTGTCTTCTCACTGAATATTATATGGGATCTCATTTATCTCAATGATATTATCAAATAAGTTATATGGGTAACCAACTCCATTTATCCTTACTATCCTGGATAGTGGATTATCAGAAAAATGTCGTTTATTCTGATAAATTCTTCATAATTCCTGATGAGCATTTTCATGCCTATCACAATTCATGTTGGAGTTAAGAAGCCTCCCTCTTGGCTGCCATAAAGTATTCTATAGAATATTAGTAGAAAATTCTCATTCTCCATAAATATTTCCTTCTTTGAAGGGTATCTGAGTTTGATACTTAGATCTACTTAATTCAAGACCTTCTTGTGGTGTCTGCAGAGCAGGTTATAAAGGTCATTAAGGGTTAGGTGGTTGCATTTCAACATTAGAGTTAATATCATCATTCTCTTCAATCTTTATTATAGACTTTTTAGACTTTGGAATAGGTGGAGGAGATGGAGACTTATAAGAAAGAAAAGAAAAAGAAGGATGAGTAAGAGAATTGTTTTGAATAGGAAGAATGGGTGTGTGTGAAATGGGTACTAAAGCAGGTCCATTTTTTCTAGAAGAGTTAGGCACTGATGACTTTGTACAAATAACTTATCATATTATTTTGCATAAGAGTCAGTACATCTAGAAATAAGTCTCTCATAGAAGATAGCATATGTAGAGCAGAAATTAATATTTCCTTGTGTATAGCATATAAAGCAATAATCACTATCTTTATACCAAATAAATATCATCAATTCAGAATGTGGTGCAAGTTTGTTGGCATGAACTTCAGTGGAGAGAAACATATAGGCTTCATAGCCAAAGACACAGAAGTACAATGTTTTAGGTTTGTTACCCAAGAAGATCTCCTGAGATGTTCTCTACTTGAGATATCTAACAG
>Ga0157364_1008064_pt1 | contig 10897 bp, 11 predicted proteins | sample AttsexASBM2_FD_111476 | JGI IMG/M metagenome (GOLD analysis project Ga0157364, IMG submission 111476) | Fungus gardens microbial communities from leaf cutter ant in Ribeirão Preto, State of São Paulo, Brazil - Atta sexdens ASBM2 | ecosystem: Host-associated > Fungi > Mycelium > Unclassified ... | reverse complement strand
GAAAAAACTAGGTGACACTATATTACACTAGATAAAACAAAACAGTGATACCATTATTAGGTGATTCATTCATGGAAGGAGAATGCTTCTGGGTTAAATTTCAAGAATACAACAAAAAATTTTAATGACTCCCTGTTGAGATTCCAAAACTTGTTATACCTTCTGCAATCATGAAGGATATGATGTCTTGATTAAATTGGATAGTTTCCACGCAGACATTCAAATGATTTCCTTAGGAAAAATTTGAGATGGTATTCCCCTATAGGAGTGTGGTTTGTAATAGCTCTAGTTGCATGCACACACAAAGTGTTAGAGTGTCCAAAATGATTAAGCCAAGCACCATCTTTTGTATAAGTAGGCTTAGTGAGTAGGAAGTCATCACCAATTAAATCTAGGAAGTTGTTCCTCTTGTAGTCTGATGCTTGAAATGTCATTTGCCAATTGTGGAGAATTGAGTCACATTCTTCTCTCTTACTAAAATCTCATGACACTTTACATGGGAAAATAGGGTCAATATAAAACTATTTGGTCTCTTTGTCTACTACCAAGTTAGGGCATCATTTTGCACTGCTGGAGCAATTCCAAAAAGTGATAGTATTGCTAGTATTCTTGTTAAAAAATGCCCTAAGATCTTGAGCAATAGCAATGGTTTGTAATTAGTAGGGATAAGAGGATGAATCAAAAATCTGTCTGGTGGTATGTATGGTATTGGTGATAACAATGATGTTTTCAGCATTAGAGACTTGAATAGCTTGATTAATACCACATTTGATAGAAAATAATTCTGCCTTAGTGGAGGTAACATCTATAGCATAATAGATAGTTTTGGCTATAATATTTCTACTTTGGTGAATATATGAAATCAAAGTTGCAACTTTGTTTTTGATACAGACATCTGAAATGACCAGGACAATGTCAGGATTAGATAGAAAGTCATCAAAGATTTTGTCAAGAAAATGTAGATGAGCATTCTTGACTTCAGTGTTTTTTCAGTTCACTGTGTGAAAAGAGTAGTGATTAGAGAAATTATCTACCAGTCTGAAACTAGAAGAGAGCTCTTTATGAAGTTTATCAAAAGCGGAGAAGATTTTGTTTAGTCAGTTATTGGAGTCAATAATTGAACTCTTGATTTTGTATCATTGTTTATCTATTATTTTGCTCATAGATAAGTGGTGAGATTTGGCCTTCTTTGAGTGATGATCATCTATAAGTAAGTTGAGGGTGTGTTGCTTAGATAGAGATACCATTCACAAATAATGTCTTTTACTAATCTTATCAAGATGAAGATAGATAGGAATAAGGCTAACAATAACTTTAACTCCTCATGATAGTGAGGTGTAGAAAGTATCTGTAATCCATAGAGCTACTCTATGTTGTATCTTTTTTGGCTCTTTAAGTAAATAGAAAAGTGGTATTCCTTTGTAGTACCATAGTTGAAAGTCATAGAGGATGATGGGTATAATGTATGTCCTGTAAAGAAGTCATTTGTGAGAGGGCAATAATTCTCTAGTGGAATTACCTGACTTCTTCATGCCTTTGATGGTGGATAGAGCTTTGTTGGAATAAAAATGGATGTGGTGATGGAAAGAGAGCTTTCTGTTGAAAAAGAAAGCAAGATATCTCCAATTATTCTTTGGTTGTAGTAGAGATCCTCCTAAAGATCCTAAATTTAATAGAGGGAGGTTGTAATTTTTTGTTACCCTAGAAAAATGGAAGACCTCTAATTTATTGTGTTCAATTGCAAGTCTGAACTGTTTGAAAAGAGAGAAAATAATACTATACTACAAAACAAATTGGCATTTGATTTTTCATAAGATTTCTTCTGAGAAATGAAAAGGCCATCATTAACAAATGATAAAGTGGAAACAGAAATGTTTGATAAAATATTTTGTGTTCTTTTTTCAAAAATGTGAAAAATTGGAGTAATATATAAAGCAGATAAAATAGAGGAAAGAGCTAACTCTTAACTGATACCTATATCAGCCTTGAAAGATGAAGAAATAAAGTTGTTTTAGATATATTAAGTCTTTCTATTAATTAATGATTGAGTAAAGGAAAAAATTGAGCAATGTCAAAAGTGAGAGTGCTCATATGAAGTTCTTTGACCCATCTGGTACAAATAAGATGAGTCAAGTATAAACCTGCATCTATGGTAGAATATTGCTTCAAACCTTTTAATTAATTCAGATGAATGATATTATTGGCAATTGAGTAGACTTGGATTCTCTCATTGATAACTTTCTCAATAAGTTTACTAAGTGCATTGAGGAGGACTATGGGATAAAACATCTTTAGAGAGTCATATGCTAGTTTGTTCAGTTTAAGAATAATAATTGATGTCAATTTCTTGAAATTTTTTTTTTTTTTAAATCAACAATTTATTACATAGCACGTGATGGCAGACCGTGGTAGCTACTTCGTAACTACATACAAGAGAAGCAAACTAATAGGAGGTTAAAGACTGAAACTAAAAATGAAAAGAAAATAAAAAGGAAAAGAAAAGGAACTAATCAACAAAAAAAGAAAAGAAAATACAAAAACCAAGTTCTACTTGACAAAATACATTAACTGTCTGTAAATGTGAAAGCATTAGGATTATTGATCAAGAACATAGTGAAATGGTTCAAAGAATTTCTTCTTGGGTTCTAATATCCGTTAAATCTCCTACACTCATGAAGAATGTGCCTCCTCAATTCAATAGGATAATTATTGCAGGGACATTTGAAGTCCTCGTTGGAGAAGAATCTTAGCCAATATTCTCCAATAGGGGCGTGGTTGGAGATAGCTCTTGTAGCTCAAGCACATAGCGAATTAGAATGGCCAAAGACTTGTAGCCAAGGTCCTCCTTTGATATATACAGGTTTGATAGTGTTGAAATTGTCGTCTAATAAGTCAAGGAAGTGCTTTTCTTTTCCATCCGATGCTTGAAAGGTCATTTTCCATTGGTTAATAATATCATTACTATCAGATTTCTTGCAATAATCCCAAGATATTTTGCACAGGTAGGAGGGAGTTGGATTGAATGACCTGGAATCTTTGTCGACATCCTTATGAAATCTCCATTTGAGATGACTAGGGCATTTCCAAAATTCAATGGAATTTTCATGATTTTTGTTAAAGAAATAATGCAATTCACTAAAAATGGCCGTGAAGTGAGATTGGAATGGATGTGATTTGCTGTCAAATATTTTCTTCGCAGCATGGATGGAATTGGTGACAACGATGATTTTTGATATGTTTTCTTTAATGCAGGCTTGATTGATGCCACATCTAATAGCGAACAATTCCACTTCTATGCTTGTTACGAATGCTGCATGATGAACTGTTTTGATGAGAGGATGATTGGCTGAATGTATGTGCGATATAGAAGTAGCAATATTGTTTTTAATACTAGCATTTGTTACAACGAGGGCTGTAAATGGGGAGGAAGAGATTCGAAGAACCATTTCATTGAGTTCCTGAACACGAATTTTGTCTTTTTCTTTTTTATTAAATAAATTAAAAGAAAAATGATCAGAAAAATTGTCAGTTAAACGAAAACCAGGAGTAAGTTCCTGGCTAAGAGGAGAAAATGATGGGAAGATACCATAGGCCTTATTGCATGAATCGATAAGATGGCCTTTGGCAATGTTCTTTTGTCAATTCATAAGGGAGCTGACTGTGTAAGGGTTTGGTTTTTTGAATGAATTGGGTGCATTGTCCATTAGGTCTCTGATGATGTAATTGATGGAAAGCTTGAAAGGACAAATTTGGGATCTTCTAGCGAGTTTTTGAAGGTGGAATTTAATAAGTATAATTCCAGTGATTGCTTCAATTCCTTCTGTAGATGAGGTTTTGAATGCCTCTAAAATTCAAATAGCGGCTCTTCTTTGCATTTTGTCCAAGATTTTCATGTGGTATGACATAGGAGCTTTGTTGTAAAACCAGAGTTGAAAACTGTATAATGCTATAGGGAGAACACAGCATTTATACAATTGATGTTTTTGAATGGAGTTGATTCCTCGAGACGAATTTCCTAGTAGCTTCATACATTTGACCATAGATATCGCTTTGTTCAAATAATGATTGATATGCTGATGAAACGATAGTTTTCGGTCAAAGATGAAGCTCAGGTACTTCCAAGTATTCTTAGGACGTAAGGTGGGACTTCTAATCAGCAATAAATCTAGAGGTGGAGGATTGAAGATTCCATGTGATCTATTGAAATGGAAATTTTCAGTTTTTGCATGTTCAATGATGAGACCAAAATTGTCAAGAAGCTTTGAAAGAACATTATAACTACAAAAAAGATGAGAGTTAGAAATATTTAATGATTTGTTCTGTGCAATGATGAGGTCATCATCCACAAACAAAAGAATAGAAATAGGAATTTTTAGATTTTTAAGACATTTTTCAAGAATATATAAAAATGGAGTGAGATATAAAGCTGATAGAATAGGAGAAAGAGCAGACCTTTGGCCTACTCCAATGTTGACTTTGAAAACAGGGGAGTGTAAGTCATTCCAAATGTAATTCGTTTTCCTCTTGACTAAGTAGTTCCCAAAGAAAGAGGAGACTTTAGACTCAAGACCCACCTTCTCAAGAATGAGAGTGAGGAGTCGGTGATTGAGAGAAGGGAAGAATTGTAAGATGTCAAATGCAAGAGTACTTGTTGTTTTGCCTTTGACCCATCCTGACCAAATGATGTGAGTGAGAGCTACACCGGCATCCATGGTAGACTTGAATTTTAATCCACCTAATTGGCTCAGATGGATGAAATCGTTACTTGCAACTGTAAATTGAAGTCTTTCTGTGATGACTTTTTCGATAAGTTTTCCTAAGGTATTCAGGAGGACAATGGGTTGAAATGCTTTTGGTTGATCGTATGACATCTTGTTGGGTTTAGGAATGATTATCATAGACGAAAACTTGAAATAATTTGGCCAGTGTCCTAAGTTGAAGCATGAATTAGCGATGTTGATGATGTTGACAAGGCAATCATCTTGGTTAACAATGGACTTCAGATGATGCCAAGTTAATTTGTCAGGTCCAGGTGCTGACAAGTCGTTGCACTTGTTGATCGCTTGCTTGAATTCTTCTTTGGAGAAAGAGTACCATTGCAAAGTAGGTTTACAATCAATCTTACTAAGGATGTTGAGATCAACCTGACGATTCAAAGCAGTGTTAAATATGCTATGGAGAGCATCTCATAGACTTTCTGGGGATAAGCATGGGTGACCATCATATTTGATGGCTTTGATGTCAGGGAGTTTTTGTTTACTAATCCAATTCATTAGTTTCCAAGGACCATGACTTTTGTTAGCAACTTCTTGGATTTTCATGTCAAAGAAGGTTCTCTGAAGTTCTTCCAATTTTTGAGACTTCTTGTTGTTCTATAGTTATTGAGAGAATGGCTACATTCATCCGTCCATCATTGCTTGGAATGTTTGGAAAATCTCAATTTCTTGACATTTTTCATCCAAGCTTGGTCAATAATTGCCCCAAGTTGGTTGACTATGTGTTCCAATTTTTCCATGCTGCCAATGTCAGACGTGTCCACGTTTTTGAAGTTTGAGATGATTTCTTCAATAAAGGTGGTTTTCTGGTCGCTCTTTAGAGGAATCAAAAATTTTGAAGTAGGAATGACTTCTTCAAAAATAGGGATATCAATGAAAAGGGGAGTGTGGTTAGAAGACAAACGATTTTCAGGGTGAATGGAATGATGATCGAGTTCGGACAACCCATAGTGAAGAAACATGAGGTCAATCACAGAATTTGACTCTCCTGCCATGTCAGAATACCTAGTTGGACAAGGGTTAGTCGGAGTTGATAATGCAAGGTTGAAAGAATCAGCTATAATAATTAAATTGTCGCTAATAGACGAATGGAATAGAAAAGACAAATCCCATAAACTGTCTCTAATATTAAAGTCACCTGTTATAAGAAGAACATTGTTGATGTTAACCTCAGTATCCTTAAGATACTTCAAGGCTGAATGAGAAGAGTCAGAGTAAACATTCATAATATAATAACAAACGTTATTGTTGAAGAAGGAAATGAGGATGATATCCCTGTGATCAATGATGTCTTTGCAAAGCAGAAACTATAGAGAAGAAAGACAAATATTGATGTATGCGATGACTCTGGGCGAGTCTGACCTTTCCGATGGAATTCTGGCAAACAAAATCCAGTTAGGATGATGATTAGTTCCCATAAGAGGTTCTCCTTTGCAATCAGAAAAACTGGGAATTTTACAAATTTCAGACCAAGGATGTTCTTGGATTAATATGATATCGAACTGGTTTTGGGTCTCAAGGAGGGTGTTGACGATTAAGGAGTTTTGTAAACATTTTGTGAAAGAATTTTGAGGTTTTCCACAATTATAGTCAGAGTTCGCCATTTACCTCAGAACGAAATGACTTGGATCTGTTTTCATAGATCTCAGTATATTTCTTTTGTTGCCACTCCCTATTAAACCTGTGTCTCCAAAACGGACATTGGTTGGAATCCGCTTGGTGATCTCCTCGACAGTTTGAGCACTTGAAAGAATGAGGACATGGCTCCCCTTTCTTCATTTCCAACCTTGGGGGGTTAATCTTGTCATTTGCCTTACAACACCACCCAAATTTGTGATGGTTTTCAGACTTGTGGGGACCATTACATTTGACGCATTTTGATCCTTGAATTTTGCACGAGAAAGTTGTGTGGCCCTATTTCCAACAATTCTTGTATTAAAGAACACCTGGATTCATGTTAGCTCCTCTAATGGTCGCAATATACCTTCCAACATTGAAGCATCTGTTGATTAGCATTTTGGCATTGCTGCCACTTTGAACGTCCCAAATGTCTATCCATACAATTGACATGTTGGACTTGGGGGATACCTTGATCACTTTTGGTCTAGACACTAAGGATATGTTATCAAATATTTGATTCTGCTTGAGAATCATTTCAATATCATTAGACGTAAGTCACTCTTGAGAGTTATCATGAGGATAGAATGGAATACCAATGATCTTGAGGTAAGACTTCAATTTCAGAAGTCGGGGTTCTTCAACTTGTAGAGCATTGATATCATTTGAGTTTTTGATGTACTAATCAATGATTAGCAGGTCAGATTGTTGGGATACTTTACTAGTGATAATAGTGATGCCCAAAGGGTCAGATCGAATGTAATCAACAAGGACTTCTGGTTTTGCATTGCGAAGTTGTCTATTGATGTTAGCCACATGAAGAGATGAGTTTTTCATGAAGGCACTATTATTCTCTTTGCTCATTGGAATAATTACCTATTTCCTTGAGGGACCTTTGGTCGTCATTTGGATTCTCGGTTTAGGCTTCAGGTTACCTTTAACAATACTATTGACTTGATCAATCTTCTTTGCATTGAGAGCCAGGAATGTTTCCTTGATCTTAAGGGCCTCCGACGTGTTGGCAGACATTTTGGTGGCCTGTGCATATGACCTGATGGAATTGTTGTTTCCAACCTGATTCTTGTTTTCAGCTGAAGGTTTCTTGCTCTGAAAGTATTTGGAAATGATGTTAACTTCCTTCTTTGATTTAACCAGGAGTGGAGGCAGAGGGGGAAACTTATCAATAGTAATGGGTACAGATTTTGGCTGCTCTTTGCTGTTTTTGGTAGCAGTCGGAATGATCCTTGGTGAAAACTTGGACGCAATTTTCTCCCTAAGTGATTTGGTTTTATTATCAGTGTAAAGAGAATCCCAGTTAGCTTGATAAATAGCAGAAATAAAATTCCAAATTGAATCTCCAATGCTGTCAAGGTCCGGTAAGTTGTTTGCCTTGTTTGAATTTACCTTTTTGTTCGAGATGTACCTTGCCATAAAGTTGAGCAAGTCCTTAATGCTTTTAGTATCCGAAGCAATTTGTTCAATTGATCCATGAAGAGATATCGGATGGAAATTGCCACTCCAAAGTTCTGGTTCGATAGGTGAATTGGGATCGTATGGTAGTTGAATGTTGATGACATTGTCATTATCGTCATTGGGAGCTGCATCATATTGTTGTCATTTGCCTTGATTAACATGGCCAGCACATTCTGGTTGAATAAGGGTGGCCTTGTTGTTTCTATTCTGTGGCCTTGTGTTACCTAAGGTCTCAGTCACCTTGCTGAGACGTAGTGCCTTCTCCTGCTCCATCTCATAGGACAGAGCAAGAGATTTGATGGTAGGTTCTTGGTCAACATCCATACCGTTATTGGCCATTCTTTTATGATAAATGACAAAAGACCGAGTAGAAGACATCAACGAGTCTCTGAAAAGATTCTTCTCAGTAGAGAAAGTTCTTCCTCTTACCTCAAAGCTGTTTACAGGTACGAATCCTATAGGAAAATCCATCCCCATGCAGTTTGCAGAAAACACAGTTGGTAAAACAAATTCTTGTGAGTTAGTCATAGTTGAAGTGTTGAAAGTTGAAGGAAAAATGAATTTATTTGCTATATATCCAATAGGCGCTACCATGCAAGATGGTGGTAAGTATCAAGTTCACAAACGGTGGACTTAGTTTTTCTTTATTTTACTTTTTTATTTTATTTTATTTTTGATTTGTTTTTATTTTCTATTTTTAGAACAACTAGGGTTAGGGTTGATCAGTCACACTGTCACATCAGTCACAATCTGATGGCGTAGTCATAAGACAGATCACGGGACTTAGGAGAATTTAGTAGAAGATTCGAGAACAAATAACGTCATACAACATGGACACCACATGTTGGCCTTATGAACTACACATGGTTGTTTAGGGTAGGGTGCACAGTAGTTAGCACGGACCATCTATAAGGCTATATAAGGTAGACTAGTTTGTAGAAGAGTTCTCTATTGAGTTCTCTTGTGTTACTCAATACAAGAGCTGTCTTATTGCTTAACCCTGAGCTTTAAGTCATAACAGTAAGGGGACAAGAAGCGATGTCAATTTCTTGAAATATAAGGGCCAAAATCCAAAATTGATGCAAGTATTTGTGATATTGACAAAATTAATAATGTATCTATTATTGGTCACAAAAACTTTGAGATAATGTCATGAAATGTGATAAGGACCTAGCATGGATGAACTGCTATAGTTTTTAATAGCATCAATCAATTTTGCTTTAGAAAAAGTTAGCCACTTAGATAGAGGTTTTAATAGGATTTCATTTAATAATTATACATTAACATTTTGATTTTGAGCTGAGTTGAAAGTTTGATGGAAGGCTTGCTAAAGGTTATCAAGTTTAATGTAGGAATGTCTGTTAAATTAAATAGCTTCTATAGCTAGTAACTTGTATTTTTTTACTCAGTTCATCAAATCCTATGGTTTTTTGTTTTTTGATGTGATTTCTTGAATTTTGTCATCAAAAAAGAAACATTTTGTTCTCTTGACAGTTCTCTTGAATTTCTTCCAGTCTAGACTTGACTTAGATGTTCTATATATATTTAAGTCTCTACTACAGTCCTTATTCCACCATGCTTTAGAATGTTTAGTAATCTTAACACATTTGGAATACTTATTCCAAAGGTTGTCTGAAATAGACACAAATTCTTATACTACTTTTTCAAGTGATTCACTATCAGAGATATTAGTAGTGTTAATTTTACCAATTTCATTCTTAAGTTCACTGACAAAACTTTCTTCTTTCTCATTATTTTTAATGATAGTTTAATGTTTATCTTAGATGAAATCTTTATTGATAATGATATCTACTATTAAAGAAACATGATCAGATGGACTTTATAGATCTGGTAAAATAGAATGATTATTGAATTCTTCAGAATTGGCTCAAAGAAATATCAGATCAATAACAGAATTTGCTTCATTAGAGTTGTCAGCATAGCAAGTAGAGACTTGATTAATAGACATAAACAACTTTAAATCAATTAAATCTGCTATTTCCCTAAGAGTATCAGTATAAGTTGAGTAATGAGGATACAATAGATCCCAATCATTATCTTTGATATTAAAGTTCTCTGTCATAATAAGAATATTACTTAGGTTTATCTCAATGTTCTTTAGATATTTTAAGGCAGTTTGCTGATCATCAGAGTAAATGTTGATAATAAAGCAAATAATATCCTAATTAAAGAAAGTAATGAGATTAATATCTCTATGATTAATAATGTTTTTTCTAAGTGAGAAGTATAATTGAGACAGTTTGATGTTGATGTATGTGATGACTCTTAGATAATCATTGTTATTAGTCAATTGTTTTGAGAAGATAATTCATGAAGAATGATAAGGAGTGCTAACAATTGAATTATCTTTCTTAGAAGATGAGCCAGAGATAGACTGGATAATAGACTATGAATATGTTTGAATAAAGATGATATTGAAATTTATGTTGTTTTCTAAGATGAGATCTAAGAAGAGACAGTTCTTGCAAATGTTCTACAAAAAATTTTGAGATTGTATAAGATCATTGTTTTGACCTATTCATGTTTGAGTGAATTGAATTGGCTCTGATTTCTTAAAGCTTCTGGAACTTCTTATTATGCCAATCATAGTTGAATCTGTGTTTTCAGAAGGGATAGTTGTAGCTGTCCACTTGCGATTACTTTTACAGTTAACACATTTGAAGAAGTGTGAACAAGATTCATCTTTTAGAGTTTCAAGTTATGGAAGTTTATCTTGAAGTTGGCTTTACAACATCAAGTTATATTTCTGTAGTTTTCAATTTTATGTGGCTTGTTGCATTTTAGGCATTTCATGCCATGCATGTGGTACATGAAAGTGGTATGTTCCCACTTTCAGCAATTCTTGCACTAAGGGATTCTAGGATTCATATTGGTCCTACATATTATAGCAGTATGGCTTCTGATATTGAAGCACCTGTTGATTAGCATTTTAGCATTTGAGCCACTTTGGGAGTCCCAAATATCAATCCAAATAACTGCCATGTCAGCAACACTTTGATAATGTGTTGTCT
>Ga0157364_1008063_pt1 | contig 10897 bp, 5 predicted proteins | sample AttsexASBM2_FD_111476 | JGI IMG/M metagenome (GOLD analysis project Ga0157364, IMG submission 111476) | Fungus gardens microbial communities from leaf cutter ant in Ribeirão Preto, State of São Paulo, Brazil - Atta sexdens ASBM2 | ecosystem: Host-associated > Fungi > Mycelium > Unclassified ... | reverse complement strand
GAATTGGAAAAGTTATAAAAGTAGATTACTGATTACAATTTTTTTTCTTTCAAAAAGTAATTAGTTACCGTTACAAGTTACGATTCTGAAAAGTAACACGTTACAGTTACTTAAAAAATAATGGATTATTTTTCTGTTATTTTTTTTATTATTTTTTGCATTTTAAATAAATAAGAATCTTACATATTTTTAACAAATTATTTTATTAATTATACTAAACATTCGATATTATTTATTTATACGCTATATTATTTATAATGAAGTAATATATATATATATTTATGGAATCAAAATTATAGGAGTAATATTAAAATGCGGTCACATAATTAAGAGAGTCTTAGCTTAATTTTTAATACAAACATTTACAGAATATAATAATCAGGGATAAAAATATATTTCAATCACGAGGAATAATCACTGTTCATTTCATTTTGGTCAGCCTATGTTGATAAAAAAGATCCATATAAAGTAACTATTAACTTAGTTGCCAAAAAATGTAACTAAGTTATAGATGGAAAAAAAGAAACGAAGTTAAATTATATTTACTGAAAAAAGTAACTCTAATTGTAATTTCGTTACAAGAAATGAGTTGCTACTCAACTCTGGATAGACATATACAACAAGTATATATAATAAAAAAAAGCTACGCAACGACAATGTAACGATACCAAACTGTCGTTAAGAATTACAGAATTGAAGTATTGGAAGTCGATTGTATGTCTTCAAAACGAAAATTAGAAAAATGGGTACATTCACAACTTCATTGTTCAATACCTAAATGAATTTACTCACTTTTGAAATTTTCATCTGTTTCATGATACACAATTAACTTTCACCACCTCTATCGCGAACTTCGTTTCGAGAAAACGACAACGCGCAAAATAATTTGCGTCGCACTCCGTGAAAAAATTCTATAAAACGAAGTACAAAAACTTAATGAAAAGAAATACAGACAATAATTGTAAATAAATGTTTATAGTCTTTTCACAAATCACATTAGTTTCAATTTCACTTGCAGCGAAATGCTTTAATTTCTTTTTTATTCAGATTACGATCTTAAAACGGCATTTGTCTGACGACGACGACGACGATGATATTTTGTCGATTCGGAAAAGAGGTTTCATATATGACATCTCAGACGCGAGAACACATGACGTTTTTCACTCTACATCAGCAATTGCCAGCTCATCTCCGGTTGAATCGCGACGCGGCAGCTTGCGCTGCTCTTTTTACTTTTATGATCTCGTACCACCTTAACTGATATCCGCACTCTTTTACGGAGACATTTGAAGAGTACCCCTTCGCATAACACCGAACTGTCCGCTTTTATTACTAGTAATTAATTTCCTAAAGATATCCTATAATAAAATATCAAATAAAATTTTTTTAATTAAAAATTTTTATATAATTTTATAATTTTATATAATTATTCAATGCTGAGGTACTATTTCTTCCGTTTCAATCAGGAAAACAGGATTTCGGAAAACTTTGCAATACACAATTTTTTCATTTAAAGATATTTCGCTGTTAAAAAGATACATTTATGTACCTTTCCTTTATCTTAATTCTTAATCAAATAAATCCACACACGCGCAATCTTACACAATCATTAATTTCAAATCTTTAATTCACTCTCGCAAAATCACGATAAAGATATTTCCAGCGTTGAGTTTATCTCTTTCCTTGAATAACAGATTTTTATATTTATCTAGAATTAATAATCAGCGTTACAGACAGACGTCGTTTGTATTGCATAAATAATATTATACAAACGGATAATATTTTATTTTCCTTGTTGATGCGAGAATTCATGTTATATAAGGTAGCATAAATATCCCGCCATTAAGATTCGAGTGAAATAATCGAATAGCGAGCTAATTGGTGAGCAAAAGGATAGTGGTATAGATGATTTTTCATATCACTGGGCTTCAAAGAATTAAACGAGATCCGCCGGTGTTCGCAATTACGCCTTTATCCGCTCCGAGAAAAACAATCGATTAAATCGTCACCGGGGCGGTGCGGCACGGCGCCGATAAATCCGCAAAGGCCCTTTTTCCCCTCTATTATCGCGCGACTTCCTTTCCATACATCAGGCAGCCGTCTGCCCTTCGCCCGCAGGATCGCGCCACGCCGGCAGCTTTGTGCCGTACTTTTTACGTTTGATCCATCCCCCCCGTGCCCACTCCCCCCCCCGGTCTGGCTGACCTCACCTCGCAGTGTATCCCCCCCCCCCGTACGGATGGCAACCCCTACTCGGTTCTCTGTCGTCCCTTTCGCTTCTATTCCTCCACCCTCCCATTTCCGCACTCTCGGCCCTCACTCTTCTCTTACCTCGTCCTTTCCACGCAGAGAATCAACGCGGATGCGAAGGGAAAATCCAGAGAGATTTTTTTATAGTCTCTGTTTCCTTCGAAAAACGATCGAATGAGAGTTAAATTGATAAATATATGACCACAATTTTTGATTTGTGGATTTTATGGATTTTAATCAATAAGTAATCATTTTCTTTATAAAATATAATAAATGCACTTCTGACATGATCATTTAATAAATAGAAATGCGTAATTAAAAAAAAAAAATCTTAATATTTAGACACGCAAAATTAAGAGATTAATTTTGTTCCGTCATGTACATATATAAAGATCGTGCTAAGAAAAAAATCGTTCAGTGTGCCGCCCTCGTATGAAATATAATCCCTCTCTTTTTCTCCTCCGCAAATTCTAGACCATCCTGTACTTGTCCTCTCTTTCCATTCTGCTCTTTCTGCGTTATTATAGGATATAGAATCGACAAATGCATGAGAGGGAGTTCTAAAGAGAGTCAATACATGAGTGAGAGAGAGAGAGAGAGAGAGAGAGCACTCGTGGTTAGGCCGGAGAAGGGCAGCGGAGGGAGAGGGAGTCGGCAAGAGTGAGTGAGCTGAGGGGTAGTTCTGAGGCCGACGTCATAATCGATCGTCTTTTATTAAACTGCACCAGATGGCGCCACCACCGCACTAGGCACAACGTGGATGGCACAAGGGGTTGAGTTGAAAGAGCGGCCGAGAGGGTGGGACGAACGTTGGGGAGGTTGAAGCACAAGGGGGTGCACGAGGGTAGGCGGAAGTAAGGGCGGGCGCGTGGGTGCGAGGAATGGGGCAGGGAGTTAAACGGAGGAGGATTTCCAGCCCGGGGTTCCTCCAGGAGGGATGGAGAAAGGGTGGAAGACAGGAAGAGAAGAGAGAGAGAGAGAGAGAGAGAGAGAGAGAGAGGCCGCAGCCAATCGTTTAACGATTACCCACTCGTGCACTCTATATAACGCCTTTCGAATGTCGTCGTTATGCTTGATCCTTGTGACTATAGCGATATTTGAACGATCCTAGGGTGGACCGATCGGCTACAGTTTAAGAGATAATCGGGAATGAACGATTGATTCTCTCTCCCCGCGAGTCACGCGTCATCTAAAATCTAACGTTAATTAAAATTTTTGTACCATCATGACGAATATTATCAAAGATATGGAATAATTGAGATTCTTTTGCTCATTATTTTAATGAGTTTCTTTTCTAATTTCCATCGTCTGAGAGTAACAAGGACAAATTTTGATTATTAAATGAATGGGCTGCATGATGATACCACGATGTTTTTTAATACTTTATTTTTCGGTAACCAACTTTTTAATAATTTCATTACGTTTGTCAAATAAGTAACTCGTTTACTCACTATTTTAGACCTTCTCTTTTAATTTCAAAATTGTCTAAAGCCTAATCTACATTGATAGGCGTCATAGGTCACAAGCTTGTTGCATCGATCAATCCGATGCGTCAATTTTAAAGTCGCACGATGCTTACGATGCTTACGACGCTACGGTACGACGAATGTAGATTAGGCTGAAGAGTTACAAGAGTGAATTTTTATTATGAAATGAATGTATTGCGATATTTCTTTATATTTTATTTTTCGATAATCAATGGTTTTTTAGTTTCAAGTATGTTTAGTTTCAATTTCAGTATGTTTGCCAAATAAATATAATAGTGGCTCAATGATTAAATTTTAAAAAGTTCACTTTTAGTGTTATTATATTAATTATCCAACTCATTATATTAGTAAATCTTTCAATACGTTTGCTTTGATCAAACGTATAAAATGTAACAATAAAAGCTAATTCACATTGTTTGAAACAATTAATTTTTATTATTAAAATCTATTTCTATAATCTGTTATTTTATATTATCTTCTTTTATATTATCAGTTTAAGAATATTCATTGGAACGTCGGAATTTCGTATATACTATAATATACTACAGATCGTACTTTTTATGCAGAAACTGATGGAGAAGATATTGAAATCGACACGTTGCTCGTTCGCAGTTGGATTTTCTGAGGAAGCGTGCTTGAAACTCGAGTTGAAGCGGGGAGATCTTTTCGGAATCGCATATATATATATACGAGTTTGACAGCTATACGTCGATTAGTCTTAAAAACATGTTAAACATATTTAATAAATAATTGAAACTTAAATATATTAATTAATACTTAAAAGATCAGAATGAAACTCACTGATTGAAGTAGCCGAATAAAACTTAAGGTGTAATAAAAAGCTTTCGTTCTCTTCATATTTACCATTTATTTCGATAAATATTTCATATATCATTAAAATTTTTTCTTTGTGAATAATTTTTAGCCTAAAGGTACCTTTCCATTATACTAGGATTGAATTTTTCAAAATAATAATTAGAATATTAATCTTATATCTTTTACTTTAATTTTGTTTGCGTCTCTTTCTGCCGAATAGCAATGTGAAGGAAGAGAAGACTCGGAAGCACCACTTCGATCACCAATTTCGTCATTCAGATACCCCAGACGAGCGGCATAAACTGGCAACTCGCATACACACCGTGGGGAAACCGCGGGGCTTCACTTCCGATCTTCTCTCGCACCCTCAGCCCTCCCGCTCTTCCGCCCCGCTTCCCTCTTTCTCTCTTTTTCTTTTCGTTTTGCGTTTACCGAGAGACGGCGGTGATTGATTGTCCCGTCAGCGGCAGGCAGGCCGGGAACTAACAAAAGTAACAAAGCACCTCCGTCCTGAGAGAACGCTACCACCGCCGCCCGTCACCACCGCCGCCGCGCCGCGCGCTTTTCGGCGAAGTTGAATTGCTCGCCGTTTTACCGATTCCGTCGTCCTGTCCGATTTCATCCCCCACGTGCTTAATCTCGCTGCGCGAGATAGGTACGGAAAACTTGCAACCTCGGCGATTTTGCGTCAAAATTCTTTACCAGTCGAATTTAGGAACATCGCGAATGATACGGTCATATCAATTCAATCGACTGTTAAAGTCACAGAGTTGAGGAGTATCTCATAAGAGTTGTGCCATACAAAAAATAAAGGGCTGCGACGTAGACTTTTGCATAACGCATAGTGCATAAGAGAATCAACTAATCTGAATTCTTCCTTTCCTTCCACTTCACGGAAAAGAAGCACTTTGATTGATTGATTCTCTTATGCACTTATGCATTATGCAAAAGTCTGTGTCGCAGCTCTAAGACAGTAAAACGTAATAAGGAAATCAACATCTTGGATTTGATTTGCTACTGTTATGGCTTTACGACCTCTATTGTTTGATCATCTCGTTTATTGCTTATGTTTCATTGTCCAAGTTTTTTTGTCCTTGTAACAAAGTTACAATGATATTTTATAACAATGTTACAATTGAGGGGATGGAATAAAGGCACAATTCTGTTTAGGCCCTTTTTCCGGCAATTAGTTTTTTTATGTAATATTGATCGTAATAGAGAGAAGATTTATAACATATAACTTCTTAAAGACATTACATAAATTTATTTAATATTGCATCCATTTGTGTATAATAAAAAAGCAGCAGATTATTTTAATTTTTATTAATATCAAGATTTGTAATTAGACCTTTATTCCGTTTATCTCAATTAGAGTTCATTTTTCAGTTATCTGTGTAATGTAACTTCGTCCTTTCTTGATTTCACTGTGTAATTCTTACAAATAGATAAAGTTAAACTTGCTACTGCGGAGATAACTGTGTTACAACAAAAAGTAGAATTCAAAAATGAACTAGCAATTAAGAAAAAAATTACGCTCTTTAATTTCAACGTTTGCGAGAAATTGTTTGTTTGTTCATTGTTCTCTTAAACATCGGGCGATTTTAAATTCCCTTTTTAATACAAAGTTACTCCTGCGGGTGCATTGCACCCTGCTTAAGGATAATTTAACGCGCAATCGCAACGTGGGAAGCGTATTTGGCAAATGCATTAATTACCGCCTTTAGACAGGAAGGGGTTAAATATTCTAAAACTCCACATGAATCGCTTACATGAATATACCTAACACACATACACACACGCACACACGCGCGCGCGCGCACACACACACACACACACACACACACACACACACACACACACACACGCACACATATTCATGGAAGTAGTAAACGGTCAGTAAATAGTGTACAATCTCTCGTGTGGGTAATACCCTAGAGCTAAAGAGTGTATTAGCGCGTCAGATCGTTAGGGTCTACATGGTGTCAAGCGCATACATCCCGTATGAAAATTTGCGGAGCGAGTATAGGTGAATTAATTCGTCGCGGCGAATATAACTTTCTCACCTTTTGGAGTCCCTCTCCTCTGCGCTATATAGCGTTCGACGCATAATTACCCGTCGTACCGCACCGCCTTCGTTTGTTAATTTATCTACGGCGTTGTTTAACGACACAGCAAAAACAGGAGAGACACTTTACACGATTCAAACAAATTCGTCCGTTAACATGATTTATCTTTGTTGAGAGTTTAAAGATTGATTTTTTTCTCGTAGAGATTTTGGAAGAAGAGAGAAGCTGTGTAAAAAAGGATAAAAATATGAGAGGCGAAAGAAAAGTTATTTTTTTCTGTTAATATTTTGTGGAGTTTAAAGATTTTTTTGGAATCAAGCTTTAAAATATAAAATCTAATATAAATAAAAAGATAATGTAAGATGTTTTTTTAAATTTAAGTGATTAACGAGAACTTAATTTTTTAAATATTTTTATGTGAGAATCTCAAGATCTCCAACATTCTTAGGATTAAAAATTTGCGTTGGAATAGTAATGAGTCAGTTAATGTGTAAATATTTATATTTTTTATATTAAGATGTATATCTATTACCGCTAATGTGACATTTAATATTTGCTATGAAATTTCATTGGTAGTTGAATTTCTGTCAGCAACTATAATCAAATTTAATGTGATTTGTGCTAAATTAATTATAATTCTATTGTTAATTTGTGATTATAGAGATCGGAAATTCTCGCAAATTAAACTTTATTAAATTATAGACGTACAGAAAAAGATGAAAGATTTTAAATATATAAATTCTGATTTGAATGGATTTTCTTTTTTATTGATAATTTTTTAATTTAAGAATTATTGAGATTATACTTTGTGATTACAAATTTACAACTAAAATAACAACATATCATGCAGTATATAAAAATTTGCAACTGAAAAATAACAACGAATCATTCAGCGTATAAAATGTTTCTCTACATTATAATATTTGTATTAAGACTTCTTTATCTTTTGCCACTGAAATATAATATATTTGTTATGAAATTTCGTCGGTTGTATTTCTATCAGCCGGATTTCTATCAGAACTACAATCAAATTCACCGTAATTCGCGATGAATTGATTTCGGCACTACATGCGTGTGAACTGTGATTGACTTCTGGTTAAACGCGTATTCTGCAATATTACAAGCGTTAGGTATAAATGCTACAAATATTATTGACACGCAATTGGGCGAGCGGCGAGTCAGCGCGTTACACCGATAAAACGAATCATGTAATTGATAGAATTATTAGTGTCGCGTTGAGGTCTCTAATGATGCCGGGACGCGGATACGAATACATTTGCGTTAATGATTTTATTACTTGTTTTGGCACTTAACGAGCGGCCCTCGTAATGATTCGCGGTGAATCGTGACGATTTTAATCAGTAAAAAATAAATATCGCAATTAAAATCTTAAAATAATATCTCATTAAAATCTTTGTACGTAATTCAAAAGCATTTCTGCTATTACTTTATTACTACATAAACTTTTAATGTTGATAATAAAATCACATTTCGATCTTTAATATTTTAATTAATAATTATATTTTTTAATGCTTTTAATTATTAATCATAATGTTCTTAAAATCTTTATTTTAAGATTCATAGGATTTTACAGTTGAAATAATAATGGAATAAGGACTCTTGTTGTAACAATATCAATAACAATATCAATAAAATTTTTTATTCATCGTCACGTCGAGACTTTGATATTTTCCACTTGGATATGTTATAAGAATCTTAATTATTATAGATATCATAATAATTACTCTTTTATTAGGAGCTCTTTATCCAACGTATCGCGATAACGCTTCAACGTCCACGGTGTACATACCTAATTAATAATGATAATTAAATCGTGCTATTTCAAGCGGCAGAATGAAAGCTGCCTTTATTACAGAGCTTGGCGATTAACGATGCGATTATGATCGCGTCCGTCCGCGCTTTGAATGGCGTTCGTGTAAACAAGTCTGCTCGACGAGCGCGCTCATGGCCGTGACTCCTTTCTCAATGCGGCCGATCCCCGGCGATCTCGCTATAAAGCGGAAAAACACATTAACGCGTCAAAACCCGTTTTAGCTCGCGCGGTGTCAAGCGCACACGCCTGCCTCCTCCCTCGAGTGACCGGGGGGGACCTCCGGCAGGGAGGGAGGGAGGGAGGGGGATGCGTGCATCGAAAATATCCGCGTAAAACGTTTTCATGGGATATATTAAAAAATAATAAATTACATTAAATTTCAATCTCTCTAGGTCGAGGGCCGGTATTAATGATGGCGCGCGGTGTCAAACGCACGCACCGCACCCGGCAGAATGCGTAGCGTGCGCCGAATAAGATATACGTTGCGAAAGTGTCGAAAATTTTTCCCCGCATCATCATATCGTCCATCGGCGCGTGAAACACTCCGGGAAAAAAATATATTTTTAATTGTCGAGAATTGTTATGCGCGGATCAAAGAATGAACGATACGCCTCATCCCTTGATCGTCTAATCGCCACGACGGAAAATTGAATCCCCTCGCGATATTTTGTTATTCCATATTTACGAATGAAAAGATTTTGTGGTTTTTCATTTATAAATCGTTTTAATAATTAATTTTTAATAATTAATTTCTAATAATTAATTTTTTGCAGAGATAATTGGAAATGCGTATTTTGTAGATATTAAATAAAATTACTTGTGCAACATATGACACAATCTGTGATTTTTAAGTGCATTACTCAGCTACTCTCGCGCGCGATTTTCCATATAATGATTTTATTTCAAGCCCACTTTAGACGATCCATAATTCATGTCGGAACTCGGGATAAAATATTATTTATAATTTTATGCACCGTATAACACGAAAAATCTTTTTTTGAAGAATTAGATTACATATGAAATAATATATTAATACACGTAAACATCAAAATACAGAGCATACAATGAATAAAATTGTATTCTAAAATTCGACACGAATTAAATAATTTAAGGTAGATTTTGATGATTATGAGTAATATATTTTCCAAGATCTTGCGACTTTTATCCTGAAAGATTTTATCTTTTCTACATCCCTTGCTTACTAGAAAGAGTTGCCTACTATCCGGTCACCTAAATTTTATTTCAGTTTTGTCTCATTATTTAATATAAACAGCAATGAGAAATATAAACAAAACGTTCTATAGGTTACATCTTTTTTGTGCATTATAAACATTTAAAAAATGAAGTAGAATTGATATAATTTTTGATCAACTTAGGTAATGATAATTATCTAACAATACAATTTCATTTTGTATTTTTATGTTTTTATAAAATATATTGTAAAACATTTTATATTGTTTAAATGAAACATTTTACATTTTTTATATACATATATGTTACATTTATTAAAATATGAATTATTGAAGTATGATCAGCGCCTTACAAAATTTAAATCGGTATTTCTTAAATCGTACCACAAATTTTTCAATCATTTTTTTATTACTTTTTTTTATTACATTTATTAGATTTACTAGATATTTTTTAAAGAAGTTATACGTTTTTAGTAACATACAGTACAATTTAAGAAACCGAATTGCTTGAATTTTTTACTATGTTATATAAAGGAGCTTACAACAATTTTGTTCGCTTGGCAAAAGATAATAAACATATAGGTGTTTTAAATATCAAACTTCAATATTAACTTGCTAATTAATAGTACTATTAATGAAAAATATAATATATAAAATATCTTAAGTACTTTTGAACTTTGATAATTCTCTCTTATACATTCGGCGCGAAATATTATCGCGCTTTTTCTGACAATTCCGTATTCGAATTCCAGAAAGAAGGATAAAAAACGCAACAAGCGCAATTGAAATGAGCGGATTTGTAATCACTTATAAGCGATAACGTAACTTTTAAACTAAAGTGGCTTCCTGACGTTCGACGAAACGTCTGCGAATTATCGAACATCCACGTCCCGTGGCATCAATCAGAGGCAGCGCAAAGTGTTGTATTCGTGCGAGCAAGCGCGAACCCCCCCGAAGGTGGTGAGTCTGTGATGGTGTCAAGTGCACACATCACGGTGGCGAATGAAAATTCGGAAAGCAGTATAGGTAGATCAATCCGCGCAACCGGGGTCAACGATTCGCTCAAGGTAGAACGCGTATAATAAAGTGGCTAATGGGGCGGCTACGGGCGGCATAGCGAACGGGAAACAAGGGTGGGCGAGAGACTTTCGGGGGTGCCCAAGTGTGCGTTTGACGTTGGCCTGTTCAGCGGCTCCTTAACGCGGGAAAGTAACGGTTTTCCTCTTCCTCGATTACACTGGCGCTCTGATGTAT
>Ga0157364_1008062_pt1 | contig 10897 bp, 2 predicted proteins | sample AttsexASBM2_FD_111476 | JGI IMG/M metagenome (GOLD analysis project Ga0157364, IMG submission 111476) | Fungus gardens microbial communities from leaf cutter ant in Ribeirão Preto, State of São Paulo, Brazil - Atta sexdens ASBM2 | ecosystem: Host-associated > Fungi > Mycelium > Unclassified ... | reverse complement strand
TCTCTCTCTCTCTCTCTCTCTCTCTCTCTCGCGTTTCAAAAAAATCTCAGCAACTTACTACCACGACGAAAGACAAGCAAACAATCGTGAACAAGTTGTTAAACTTGAGAAGCGTAACGATGGAAACTTGTGTCGTGAGAAATCTGTTAACATTTCTGACGTCTTGCATTATTAGAAAATCAAATGAAGACATTATTCGGCTTGTATAATTGTTACAGTTCTGTAAATTCGTACTATACAATTATGCAATACTATACAATTATGCAAATTTATAATAATTATAAAAATATTAAAAGTTTCTATAATTAGAAGGAAATCATTGTTGAAATAACAAAGACTGATTTTAATTATTAATTAAAATTTGAAAATTACATAACAATGGAAAATATTGTGGAAAGACATTGAATTTACTTTGAAAATCATCTTCATTAAGAAAACACGAACTTTTCAGTAAATAACACCAAACACAGTGTTCGTAACCGTATGGATTGCTGCATACTTGCACTTTCAAATTTTCTCGAGGCACTGCTTTTCCATTCTGGCTGCAAATCGGTTTTTAAACCGAACGTTCCTTTAAAATTCAATTTAGCGAGTGGATTTCGCGCGCACGCTTGCTCTCAAGATGCACAGAGCTTTATCTTGCATTAAAAATGAGTGGCACTACTTATTTTTCTTCCCACCGTCGTTAAGCGAGAAAGTGCCTCCGCGAAAGACGGCGTAAGAGAGAAAGAAGACTGGCAGAGACGAACAAAGGCAGGTAGAGAGAAAGAGAGAATAAGGGAATTTCTATTCGCCTAAAACAACGGATGATTATAAAACCGCGGCCAAGATGCAGCAAAAACGTTCGACGAAGGGGAAAAAGCTGCACGCGGCTGCAACGAAGAATAATTATGCCGCGGGAGGAGGCAACAAACGGTGGTAAGGAGAAGATTTCTACTTCCGAATATAATAAAGCGAAATGGAAATATTATTTTATCCTCTTCCCTTTTTCTCTCTTCGTTTTCCTCGTCACTACAATGGATTGATGGAGCACAAACAACGTACGGACGTTTGCGGAAATCAGAATTTTTATATCCGATAATTTGCGGTAAAGAAGTGTAAACGCATTTCTGACAGAATAATTAGAAAGTTTAAGTTCTCGTTTCTCCAATCTCTTATTCTCCAATCTTTAAATATCATTAATTATGTAACGTAATTTATTAATTGATCAATTATGCGATCACATTGTAACTTACAATTTCTATTTATAATACTATATAAATATTACATTGTTCTTTTATTTTAATATGATATATTTTTATATTCTTTTATTTTTTTAAGTCTACAAAGTTTTGACAAAAGATTACTAGTAGTGAAAGCATTTTTCTTTTACTAAATAAGTAGCACTTCCTGTACTATTGTTATAGAAGGAATTGTGAACATAAAGTAAACGCGAACGATATTATTACAGTATATTAAAATAACGATAATCTCTCATTTTTTGCATTCAGTGATAGTCGTTTAGTATCGCATTATAACCATAGAACGAACACGTTTAAAGTAATAATATTACAAGTTTTTGAATATTTTCATGTAAGGTAGAATGAGGGAACTGCGAATACCCAAGGAAAAAGTTAAGTATAGCCGGTAACTACTTATCTTTTCTGTTTAAAGTTTATGATTTATATTGGTAATATATGAATATTAATTATCGTATTGTATTTTAAAGCCAAATAACTGAAATATTTTTTCAATAAAGACTTCTATTAATTGATAAATAATTGTAGGCTTAATTTTTCCTTAAATCCGCCATTCCTCTTTGCAACATATTATTTACTTCAAAAGCTCGTTTATTTCAAAAATGACATAACTAAAAAATGTGATTTTCAGATAGTACATGAATAAGTTAATGTTTGTTTAAATAAACATTATCCTATTTTCCATTAACATTAATCCATTTAAAAAAATGAACTATTACTTAACTTCATAATAAAAAATTGTCAAAATTATCATAATTCATAAAAGTGTCATAAAAGTGGTTTTTTTTTAAAGATAAGGAAACGATGTAATAATAATGGGATCCATTATATTAAAAATACATTTTTTTTTGCTAATATTTAATTAGTCAATAATTTTTTGTCAAGTTGATAGCTTTTCTGAGAGCTTCACTGAGAGATTAATTTTTTTAGTTATGTTATTTTTGGAATAAGGGAATAATATTTCATTTGAAATTAGACATCCAGCTATACAAATATTTCATACATGTACATATAAGAAATAAATATCCAAAGAAAATTTTAAAAAAGTCTTCCTTTTCACCTATAATAAAATGCATCCAATATTACAAAATTTATGACTTTATACTTTATCCAAATTCTAAAACTTTGATAATTTCTGCCGAACAATATTGCAATATTTTTGTTTTCAAAAAAAATCAGATTGGACAAATGATGTTTGCCTGGTCGATTCATAAGCGTGTTGTGAAAATCGGGCAACCATCAGTCACAATTATGTAGACGTGTTGATACTCGACAACGTTGCTGGGTGAGGCAAGCACACGCAGGTTTATCGCGATGAATCATAATGCGTCGCATGATTACAAATTACGTGACTCCCCTTGTCCTCCGTGCTCTTCTATCATGTTGGCATTATTGTGGGAGTGGATATCTCGATATGTCTAGAAACTGGATTACGACTATACAATGTGACAATACAAGCTACTCTCGTAGATGAAGGGTTTTATGTATAACACAGTGTATTATATAGACACGGAAAGACACAAAAATAAGATTTTAAGTGATATGTAACTACCACCTTGAAAAATATTAATTAAATCTAAAAAGGAGCAATTAAAAATTATATGTATATTATAATTGGATAATTCTTATAAGCAAGAAAAATAAATGAAATAATCATCATATTAACTTCGGAGAAATAACTTTTCAAAAAGAAAAGGACATGAGAAATGTCACACCATAACATTATACATATCTAAGCCTTAACTTAATTAATGTTGAATACGAAAGTTAATTATATTAAATTCTTATAAATATATATGTAAAATTAGAAATATTTATCTAATATATACAATTATTATTACGTAAAATAATAATTTATTGTAGTATATCAAGTATCATTGCACCGCCAAGTACATAAAAAGAGCGTGCACAAAACATATGATTACGCACTGTATGAACATCGAGAACACGTAATTGAGCTTATCTGGAATTTTTATGTTGAACGAGGAGGGCTTCGAATAAAATACCGTAGGAACTAAATCTGCATTTAAAAGTCTAAGGATATTTTTGAGGTATGTAGTAATTATTTGACGTGATTAAATGCAACTCGGGCACGCCAAGTTTTTATTGAAATGCCATGTTTTGAGATGTTTTAAGATGTATAATTAAACTATTTAAAATTTAAAGTCATAGGAATGTGAACTAATAAATTCTATTAATTAAATATATATATAGTATCTTCAAAAATGGTTTTTATTTATATTTGTTTCAATAATGTTATTGGATTATTCGATTGATTTTATATCTATTTTTGAGCAGTTAAATTTTTATTTAATGATACATTATATTTTTTATACATACATTTTATATCTTTATGAGACTTTTAATAAAAATTTTATTATATCTATGAGTAGTATATTACTATATATATTTACTTCAATCATTTAATTTTACAATTAATTTAAATATTCTATTAATTCTAAAAACGTTTCTTTCCGACATTATAAAATCAAAAGTAGAAACTATATGTATATTTACTAAGAATTATTTTTTCAATAAATTTATGTTACATGTAATATAAATCATTTATTAGTTCTTTCATTGCATCATGTATATATTTTAAACAATTACAATGTATTGTACTTACATTTACAGAAATAATAACAACAATTTATATATATATATATATATATATCCTTGATTATATGTTTCATGATATTGAATTAAGATGAGTTAAAAAAGATGTGAAAATAAATAAATTTTAATAAATACATAAATAAATATTAATATAAAAATCTTAAAATAAATAGTATTTTTTGAAATGTCAAACATCAATTAGTTTTTAGTTTTTTTTATTAGGAGTCTGTAAATTGATGAAATATTTCATTTCCGGTAATACTATAAAATTATTTATAGCATTTAATAATTGGATAATTGAGCTTGACGAGTTGTGGTCACAAAATTCTGAGGGGTCAAAATCCAATAGGGAATTCATTGATTAAAGAATGAATGGACGGTCGAAAAATGTCGACTTCAATTTTCACCAGTTGGCACAACACATTCTCTCTTTTAATTTATTCGCTTTCCGCTCAATTTTTTTTTGCTATGAAACCTTTCAGCGTTAAAATCGCATCGATTATACTTATCTCTTTCATTTTCATTCAAGTATTTTAATGTACGTAAAAAATAATTACAAAATTACTTTTTTCCTTTCAATTATTAAGTAAAATATTTATTTACTGATTTACACACAGTTGGCTAGAAAAGCTAGACACTAACTATGTAATTATACATACAGTTGATCCTTAATTATACATATATTCACGCGGTAAACAGCTTACTAAGTTTTATCTAAATTATTATAATTTATCCCTAAGTTTCTATAATCTTTGCAATATCATAACTAGCATTACTTAAGATCCGATTTAACATGACATGACCATCAACAAAATAAAGGGAAGAGGTAATGATCTAATGAGAGTAGGGGAGAAATGAGAAATGAGAAAAGGGAAACTTTCTTCGGTAATATTGTTTCCCGAATGGGAAAATTCCTTATCGTGGCTCTCGTCTGGGGGAAAATCCATTTGAGCATTTTCGTGCGCGGATATATTTAATTATCTCAAGCGGACTAAGACCGGCGTCAGCAAAGTGGAGGATAATTCCGACGAAACTTTCGCGCTCAAACTGAACGTCGCGACCGACTGCCTCGGCGGAAAGTATAACTCTCCTGTCTTATTAAATATAGATTCAGTTGGCAATTGGAACTTCTGTCCGAACAGTTACTTCCGTCCTGTTTTCCTGTATCTTCCTATCTCTCTTTTATTCCTTCTTAGTATAATCCTTTCTATTTACAAGTCGCTTAAAACAGCCAATATTGCTCATTTTATATTATATCTGTTCTTCTACGTTATAATCAAAAAAAGTAATCATGTATATATTGATGAGGAAGAATATGAATAATTTTAAACGTATTGATTAGGCGTTAATGTATACTCACAGAATGGAAAACAATTCTTTGTAAAGTAATATCTTTTAATCGTCTTAGTTTAGCAAAAGTTTCTAGTGATATATTTACACACACACACACACACACACACACACACACATGTATATTATAAAATATGCCTTCTATTATTAATTCATTAACTTAAATATACACATATTTATAATAAATATATAAAATACAATTGTCTTTAAAAAACATTAATTTATTTTATCTTAAATTTTTATATTAAATTTATTTTATATTAATTTTTATAAAAATTTTATATTAAATTTTTCCTCAATAATTACTTTTTAAAAATTTGATATAAATTATACAATTGTAGACAAATTCAGCAATTTAAACTTTTATTTAAACTCAGAATTTTATTTTGGAGAGATTTCTTTAATACAGTATCTTCTAATGATTTCATTAGAATAAAAGTGTCATCATATGTCGCAACTTGCCCTATTTTTAATAAAATGTGATATTTATATATTTTTTTTTCATACAATTACAAATGGATAAAATTAAAAATTAAAGAATTACATGACGTCGCAATATTGACCCTATGTACATATGAGCAAAATTTTAAATCTACGACCATACGGTGATTTGCAGGGAACAGCCGTTTCATTATGAAATGCGTTTTACGAGCGGCCTGCTTTATCTCACGACCAGGAAAGTCGCGATTTTTCAGCCGCTCGTTATCACGCGGCCGTCCGCGCGTTGCATAATTTGTTGGGCGTCCTCTTCGCGGTCGCGCATTGCATCCTCAAAATCCGGAAAATCCTCTTAGCATTCATATCCGGCTGGCTGACTTGGATACGAGGATTACACCGATTACAACACGAAAAATTATTCTCCTCGACGATGCATACGGTGAAAACGAGCGGAAACGAACAGCTGAATTTAGCACAGAGTATATTGTTGCTATTCTTCCACTGCTCACTTACTTTTTACTTATTTTTAAATTTAGTTCTCACGTTATTAGATTATTTCGAGGTAATCTGTTCACATTTCTAAAACAATTTCCTACTATATTAATTTTTTAATCGAGTTTTTCAAAAATTAAATTGTTTAACGGGATAATCAAATTATCGAGACATTACAGTTCTATACAAATCCGAATTGACTGAACAAAATCAAAAATATTTTTATAAGATTAAAGTAAATGCAAAATTAAAAGATGATGCAGTGGACTTTAAAATAAAATCTAGAAAAAGTTAAAAACTTATTTTTAATTCGTAAAATTGTCACTTGACGTGTTTCTTTAATACGAAATATATATGTTTAAAATTAAGTCTTACCAACAATCAGTAGTGAAAATAAAACTGTTTTAGGATATTTCAACAATTAGCCTGCTTATTAAAGATGAGGTTATATGAGAAAGATGAAAGGCAGATTTAAATTAATATGGAGAACGTCATCTAAGGATCGTAAGAAATGAATTAGCAGACCGCAAAGCTGAGGCAGAATAGAGTAAGGATTGACTCCCAAATAAGTTTTCCGTTGTAAGAGTTTAAAAGGCACTGGAGAGAACTTTCAATTTAAAGAAAGATGTTTGACGGTTCTAGTAAAGGCGTCTTTTACCGTAGTAATTATGTGGATATTAAGAAAAAGAATTGGTTCAACACACTGCCTGAAAAGAAAGGTAATTGTTTCAGTCGCAAGTCTTGGGAGCAGACGTCTTTAAATAGCAGCCTTTGTAAGCTACGAATAGTTGAATGTCCACTCCGGAGTGCCACATAGAGGAAGACCCAAATCATATTTTCTAACAGTCGCGCGTTTTTGATGCGTAAAGCTAGTTAAAGGTGTGAGAATATTGGAATTCTCTCTATTCCTATCGAAATACTGTTGGCAGAGATAAAACAGTCAGTCAGGAAGATCATCTGGAAGAATTCATTGAAAGCATTATTATACAAATTTGGAGCTAAAAGATAGTCTTAAGTGAAGAATAATTATTTATTGTGATAATAACAATCTAAAAACTAGATACTAAAAATACTCTGTAGCTATAATGTAAATCTACACACATTTTAAATAGGTACAAGAAGTTTTTTTAGAAGTTTAATTTATAAATTTATTTTATAAGCAAATCTTTTTACACTTCTTGAGATTGCGGCCAAACGTAAAGATGTTAAAAGATTCATTATGTTATCTGATTCCTTCACAGAAATAAGAAATAATTAAGAGAATATCGTAGGGTTGTTCGCTTATTTTTCTGATTATTTAATGCTTAGAGTATAGGGTAATCATAATCTTATGTATATAATATATAACATAACAGATATCAATAATATAATCTGACAAGAACTGTGAAAGGTGTTTTGCTTCTGCTATTATGTAAATACAAAATGGATATGTGACTTTATCATAAAGATTTGGTTATAATAGTAAGGCTATAATGTAATAAAAGAATTAAACGGTCTATAGCTGAAGCTTTGTATTTTCCTCTAATAAAAAAAATAAAATAGATCGAAGGATTATCACTTACACTTTATGTTTTAATATAAAATTAGCTGGCAATTTCAAATACTTTTTTTTCAACATTATATTGCTAAGTTTTCTAATTAAAATATCGATATTATGTTTAACGATATATAGTACTTATTGTGTTCAATCTTCACATCGAGTGAACAATGTACAACTTTTATATAAAAACTTTTATATAAAACTATGCTATATGTTTTGTAAATTTTTATAATACAATTTTGTTTTGTATAGTCTCTCTCCTTTTTTCGTGCTGTCCTATTTTTGCATAAAATTTATTTCGACATAGTTTTTGTATGTGACACATCAATAAAATAATAAAACAAGCACATTAAACATTTTTATGGAACACGCACGCGCGAATAACAGAAACAAAGGTGCAAGTATATCTAGAGATTCGACAATCCGACGAATCGATATATGGGACACTGATTTTCAATTATCGGTCCAACGCGGAACTCGCGCACCTCTCGCTCATCCGTCCGACAGATCATGAGATGTTATCGTTTTGGGGACGTGCAACGGCGCGGACAATCGTCCTCGCGTTACCTGCAGCTTGCGCCGATGCACGAATTGCACTCGTCCGGGATTTACCAGGGATTTTCCCTCGTGCAATTCGCTCGTTCGTACGCGATTAACGCATAGTGTTCGCGTCACGAAACACACGTTGCTTTAAATTAAAATAGCGAATGTACGGTGAACATTGCTGATGCCAAATACGCAAATTATACACAGCGCGCCACAGATGCCGTCGTGGTTTATCAGTCGTTGAATTAACGTCTATTAAAGACATTAAAATTCATCAATTTATTTGCATTTTTGATTAAACATTCTTAATTAAAACAATATAATTTTCAATTGTATATAATTAATTATATATTCTGTTTTATATAAACAAATCGACTAATAATGTTTTAATCATTTAATTTTAACTTTTATTAAATTAATGTAATTCAAGAACTATTCGTTTTATTATCAAATGTAAAATACTATAATGATTTCAGGATATATATATATATTATATATATATATATATATATATATATATATATATATAAATATAATGTTTTGCAATTAATAATTGTAACAAGAGAGAAATTCATACAAAATATTGCTTACATAAATATACATTTCATCAGTTTTCTTACGAATAATATTTGTCTCTTTTATTAAATATATGATATTTTCAATTTGTATATAAAAAATAAACGTTAATATCAAAATTTCCTTCTCTATCCTATATATCCTTCTTCTTTCCCTTTCATTTCCCTCTCTCACATTCTCTCCCTTTCTCTCGTTTATACAATTTAATTGTTTCTACTGACGAAATCATAACGAACCAGAGAGAATGAATTCTCTAATACTAAAAATCCGAAAGCCCTTTCTGTTTTTTTCAGAACAGGATTTCTACAGGATTGCACAAGTCTCTCAAACTACGAAACCGATTAAAATGTTCCACACCGATAAAATACGTCCACACGAAGCAACTATGTGCACGATAGGACGGTCGAAAGGAGGTCAGGCGGACGCTCGTTTAATTTCGGCGGAGGCCGCGAGCACTCGATGGAAGCGGGTGTTTTTACTGTTATAAATCCGGATTGTGCTACAAAGTGCGACCCGCTCGTTCGTCTGTGATGATCGCTTGCAACTAAAGATAGGTTTGCAACGAGCGATATTTGGCATATTGTAACAGTTTTGTTACAAGTTTTGGTTAAAAATCGTACTTTGTGGCATAAGCTGTACTGCATACATTTATACAACATATGACAAAATCATAAAACTTATTTTTCATCTGTACAGTATTTTTATCTATAACATTTAATATATAATTTTTAGTTTAAAATTTTTATATGTTTATATGTGTACATATTATATTTAATATAATTATGTATTATGGACCAAGAAAATCATACTTATTGCTAATTATATAATTAATTTATAATTTATAATTTCCATAAAAAACCACATGTTAGGAAATTTTACAATAAAAATTTATAGTTAATTTGATATTATTAATTGTACAGCTGACTTTTAATGTATTTGCTTTAGAATATAATTTAAAATGCAGTTTAATTGTAAAAAACAATTTAAATTAAACAAAAGTATATACTCACATCAAAATTGAGAAGACAAAAATTTATACATTGTCTAAAAATTGAGCGGACAAAAACATTGCAAACAAATCTTAGTAATTTATTCTGATCATAGAACTGGAATACGGTAAGTAGGTATTTTTAAGACTAAGATTGTTCGGATTAATATGAGAGTACCGAATGAAGAGACATAATCGATTCTCCATACTGCAATCGTTCGCATTCTCGTTATTGCTCAGTTATTAATGCTCATGATGAACGATAACAGTAGCCGGATAATTTGGAAATAATTCCGGATTGTGAAGTAGTTGATTCGCGGATAATGCAACGCCAGGCAATATTATAATCCACAAAATACGATAGCATCTCGCATCTATGACGGGGGTTCGCTAAAATAAAGCTCGACAGCACAATTTGTCCCGTATCGAAAATTTCGCACCAGTCGAATGAAGTCCCGTTTAATTTCAATAAAGCCCAGCGATTGCCGGCCGTCGGTGTATCGATATAAATCAGGATTACGTCGTAAAAATGCGCCAGTACACGTTGGCAGTCCATTTTAATTCTCTCATGTAGGTGCACATGTGTGTATTTTTATATGTCAGAAATAATAGAGATAAAAATATTTCTGCATCCTGATTGGCCTCTCTGAAACGAGTATCATGTAAGTCCGATATAACTTTAGTTGTTTTTAGTAATCACTCCTTTGATTTAATTATATATATATATATATATATATATATATATATATATATATATATTGTATATAATTCTTAATTATAAAAACATTCTTTAAAATTCAAATTTTGTTTGAACATCTAATGAATATCTTATTTAAATTAGTTACATCTACTGATCTATTTAAATTTTCTATACAATCATATTGTTTGAACAAAACTGATTAAAAGCTTTAAAAAGAAAATAAAAGGTTTTCATAGAAAAAAATCTTATATTAATGGACGAAATCATCAAATGTCAAAAAAAGAAATAATTTAAATAAATCTTGCACAATTATCGGATTTGTTACTTTTGCTAATTATGACACTCATATTTATATTTGTTATACAAAATAGCATATCAGATGACATATTCTAAATAAAGTTTTATGTATTAGA
>Ga0157364_1008061_pt1 | contig 10898 bp, 10 predicted proteins | sample AttsexASBM2_FD_111476 | JGI IMG/M metagenome (GOLD analysis project Ga0157364, IMG submission 111476) | Fungus gardens microbial communities from leaf cutter ant in Ribeirão Preto, State of São Paulo, Brazil - Atta sexdens ASBM2 | ecosystem: Host-associated > Fungi > Mycelium > Unclassified ... | reverse complement strand
TACGTGTATTCGCGTGTATTCGTATTGTGTGTTGTACGAGAAGATGTATATATGGGTAGAGCGGTATATTATGTATATTGTGTGTTGTGGGGTGTGTGTGTGTGTGTGTGTGTGTGTGTGTGTGTGTGTGTGTGTGTGTGTGTGTTATTCCTATAATGTGTCGAGTATATCTTTACTGTCCTAGATGCGCGCTCGACGCGTCGTTCGAATGTCCGCCGGTGCGCTACATGCATGCCGTATACTTTGAGCGCGTTATGTGTGTTGTGTATGTATGTGTGTATCGTAGGTAGCCACACGATGGCTTCCGTCTCGAACGAGCGTCTCGCGCCATCGCCAATCGAGTCCTTATCGGGTTTTAACACATATACACGCTCTCGTTAGCCGTTAGCCGCTTCCTTCCGTCTCCTCTCTTCTCTCCTCCATGCCTAAAACGTTTCTGCACGCACACGTTATCTCGCAATCAGACGTACCTCAGAACCAGGCATCATCTCCACACGCATACACATTTCTTTCTTTCTTTCCGTTTTATCGCTTCTTTCCTCATCTCGATCGCTTTCATCGTCGGTGCTGATCGTTCGGCGACTGTCTTTCTCTTTCTTCCTCTGCTTATTCTCTATCTCTCCTTCGTTCATCGATAATTATCAATAATGTATGTACAGAATATCTCGGATTCTTCTTGGATTAGGAAAGATCGAACGAAAGAGCGTTCTGAGAAGCATCTGAATAGGAATCGCGGGAAAGGACAAGTTGATATCGTGAACCAGTGTATTCTGATTAGGAGGAGAGATAGAGTGATACTAACTCAGCTGATGGACGTCCGTTTTTAAGAAGCCAGACTCTGGACAACGTCTCGATGACGGAGTCTTAGAGGCGACGGCCTTCTCTCCTTTTTGTCCGTCACCGGACCAGCGGCACCGAAAATGAAAACGCTGTTACCGCCACGGGACGTAGTGGCGGTTTTGTTGACGATTTGATGTGCACGCGCGAGGTATTAGTTGGCCACAAGCAAATGCTGATATTGGCTGGCCGGATAAGGTGCGACCGAACCGAGGCCGAAGTTGTTGAGGCCCTCGACCAGGGCACTCTTGTCCTGCTGCTGCGCCGCGGCGGCCGCGCCAGCGTTGACGTTGCCATTGGTTGTCGCAGAGCCGATTGGACCAAGATTACCGGTGCCGGCGCTACCGGCGCCCTGGGTACCGGCTCCAGCGCCGGTGGTGCCGTTTACAGCGCCGCCAGTACCAGCGCCAGTGCCATTCATGCCGCCGCCATAGAACTGATGGCCAGCCAAGGTGGTCGGGTCAAGGTACGATGATGGGAATTTGGTGCCGGCGTAGAGATCGGCCGGTAGGTAGCCACCGTGGCTCGCCGATGAGTCGAAGATGTTGCGATGGGGGAACTGCGCGTGATACGCCGCCGCGGCCGCGGCTGGGCCATGTTGGAAGAAGTACGCACTCGGGTCCGTATGTTGCTGTCCAGCGCCGGCGACTATGCTACCAGGCGATAGGCTACGACTGCGCGGCGAACTCTGAGAGACCGGCAATCCTGCACCAACCGCGGTCGCCTGTTGCTGCTGCTGCTGCTGCTGCTGCTGCTGCTGCTGTTGCTGCTGCTGCTGCTGCTGCTGCTGTTGTTGCTGTTGCTGCTGCTGCGACTGATGCTGCTGTTGCTGCTGATGATGGTGGTGATGGTGAATCTGCTGCTGCATCGCTGCGCGCTGCTTTATATAGTTCGAGAACTCAGTGGGTGACATCCTGAAACCGAGCGGTACCGTGCGGTTCATCAATGGATCTGTGTATGCACGTGTATGCGTGGATCCGGGAGTGATAGATCGTCTCGCGGCCTGGTTAGTACGCGCGTTTTGTTCTGTCGTGCTTGTGTATGTTTCGTAAACGGAATAACGCGCTATAATTAAATTCTATCGGCAATGTACGATCTTCTATGATAGATCGCACGTTTCGTTACTCTCTAATTTCAAGCATGCTTAGCTATTTCTACGATTATCTGGTTGCAAAGCGATCAACTATCCATCTAATAGCGATCCCACTGTTCAATTTGTTTTTTTATACCGCGGGAATTGTAATGTTAGTTTCTAGTGATAAATACGTAAAGATATACCTGGGAAAATTGCAAGCAGCATTCCACGAATATATTATACACATACAGATTGTGTTATCTACTTAAGAAACTTATCTACTTAAGAGAAGTGTAATGTCGAAAGACGTTAACAATCAATTTAAAAACAACTTGCAATATTTTTGAATAAATGGTATAATTTGTAATTACTATGTATTCGTAAAAAAAATACGTGTAACTCATGTACTCATGTTACGTTGTTCTTTTAACATTTCTCGAGTAGCAAAATTCAACTTTATTTCCTACTACAAATCTTTATCGCAATAATTATATCATTCAGGAAAGAAATAATTATTTTTATTATAAAATCTTCATCGCACAAACTCAAGATAATCATATTGGGAAAATTAATTATTAATTTATTTATATTCAATTTTTCCACCGATATCAAAACTATCCGTCTTTAAACATCAAATAAATAAATTTTATTTTTACAGTGACGGTAAAAAAAAGAGACAAGCGATCATTACTTTAAAGTTTCAACCTTTTAAATTTTAAGCCATAAATTGAATTCTATTTGACTAATCCAAAGCGGGAGGAAACATCAAACGAATATACCAACCTGTTGGCGCGTTTGCTGCTAGTTTTGAGCTTGGTGCTGCCGAACTTAGTCTGGGCGAAGGTAGCGGTGGTAAAGGTGAGCGGGGCGGTGGTACGCGGGATGAAGGCCGGTACGGGGCTGGGCGAACCCTTGAAGGAGCTGGTGATGGGTGTGGGTGAGGGCGCAGACGAGGAACCAGATCCGTGACCGTTTTGCTGGTTGTTGGACGAGCCATTGCTAGCATTGCTGCCGAGGGAGCTCGAAAACGGCGAAGTTGATTTCGGACTGAGGCTGAGACCGCTTAAGGACGTGCTTACAGCTTCGATCGGCCTGAAGCACTGTGCCTCCGGATTGAAGGTTTTGGTGACTTCGCGATCAGCCGAGGTCTCGTCATGCGGGTCGCCGGTCTCCGAGTAGAGAATCTTCACGGCGTTCAACTCGCCGATACGGTAGCTCACTTCACCAGGATCAACCCAGACGGCGAGCTCGGCTGGTAGATTTTCCAGAATGTCCTGGATTGGCACACCGCTCTCTTTCGCGGCGCGCTCTAGCACCGGGTCGACCGGATCACCGGTTTTGAGGCACCTGAACGCCGAGCCCTTGAACGGCTTCTCCGGATACCAGTGACCTTTGAACTTATCTTTGAGCGCCTTCTCGAGCTCTTCGCCGAAGATGTTGACTCGTCTACGCGGCAGTTTATTGTAGAGATATGATATCACGAAGTTAAGCGCCACCTGCACCTCGATGTGCATCTTGGCCTTCGGTGGGAGAATCTTTGGGCTGTTGTCGTCGCACGTAGCGGCCGCGCTGGGATGACACCGAGGACGTCCGCACGATCGGCCGTCTTGCCACGGGCGAGGGATTGTTCTGGATGATGGTATACGCCTGGCTAACGAAACTGTCGGATACTGTCGACGCTCCACGACTCGACGGTCGATTTTTCAGTGCGCGCAGACAGACTACCGTCTTGTGAGTCACAAATCGTGAGTGTCCGAAGAGCTGTAACATCCACAAATAGAAAAACTATATCAGAAATATACCGTATATTGATCGTATATCTTCAAGGCTGCATTCAGAAATTTCAAGGTGCATTTTATCCTTATTGTTTCTCAAATGTTAAAAGATAAAATGATGGGTGCATTCAAATAAAATTTCTGAATAGGATTCTGCAAGAGTCTTCTTTATTTAACTGTAGATTTACTTTGATAAAAATTTAAGATATATCTGCACTCTCTCGTAGACATTCCTATCACAGCGACGTGATAGTCGACAAATTCCATACAATTTTGATTCAATTGCAAATCGCACTTCGAAATGTCTATTCTATTCCTGCGAATCTTAATTACGGTCCTCCGATTCGCAAATGAATGGCAAAGTTTGTCGAATGCCGAATGGGAATATTATCGCGTGGAGCAGCGCTTGCTCGTACGCATTATCAGAGACCGACAATAGGTCGTGCTCCTCTCCTTCTCTCGAGGTGTATGCAAAGATCGAGGTGTTCGTTGTTCCTAACGGGGATATCATAGAGAGAAATGCGAAATCGCGTTGTAGGCATTTGCTCGCCTATCCTAGAAAAGAGCTCGCCTTGGCCAGCTCTTGATCAAGCGTTATCAGTTCCTTTCATGAGTGAGACTCGCGCATTGAAATGGAACGCGGCTTCCGGTTACTCGCTTCGCTGTTTCTCGACCTCGCACGCTCAGGGAATCGAAACAGAGCCAGCCGAATCGTTCCCTACCATTTTCCTCATACCGAGAAATGTCCATAAGGGATAATGCCTCTAAAGACTCGTGATTATCGACAAAAGACCGATTATGAGAATTACTCTCATTGGTTGCGTTCAGCAAAGAAAATTGATCAATGAGCACTCAGTGACTCTTTAATATTGGGTCTTGCTTTTAATTCTTTACTAGATCTAAGTGTAAATATTACGCAGCTAAAAAGAATAGTTTAACGAGGAGCTAAGTTCCTTTATTATTGTACGTAACTCAATCTTCATGTGTGTGGATTTAACCGTTTAAAATTACATGCGTATTCAGAGGGGATATTTCAGATTCATATTGTAAATGAGAAATGGAATAATAATGGAAAATATTTATTTTACGATCTGTGTTACGCTATGAGAAAAACGATCCAGTTAAAGAATGCCTGTATAAAGATCGAAGAAATTTCATATAATTGCAATTAATTAAAAATCGACTCTAAAGTTCGTTACACAAATTGATTTATTGAATGCACTTGTTTTTTTATGATCCGATTTACAGAGATTAGCAAATACACAAGGTTCACGTAGATCATCAAGTTTTATACATTTTCGTCATCCATTTTCGCCATTGACGACACCGAATCAAGCTTTCGCAATTCCGTTATTCTTTTACGTTCCGTCACGTTCTTTTATATTCGAGTTGTGTTTATGTGCGTCGCCGAGTGTTCGTCGTGTAAATTATGCACGCCGCGAAAACGACGCGCGCGTCATACGGCGTTGGTCGTATAAAAAAATGCCCACGTTCACAAACAGTCCTGTGACGCAAACGAAGAAGAAGAAACGGGATAAGAGGTGATAAAAGGGATTGCTCTTAGAAACGACGAGATTGCGCAGACGACTATCCCGCCATTCGCGAGCCGCCGCCGCAATTGCGGAAGTCGCTCTTTCTCTGAATGGCACCGAGAGCGAAAGGTGTTCTTTCCTCGATGTCTCTCATTCCTTTACTCTTTTCTTTTCTCTCTCTCTCTTTCTCTCTCTCTCTCTCTCTCTCTCTCTCTCTTCATTCTTTTCTCGTAAATAGAGATTTTCTGGCGTCTATCAAGAGCTCCTTCACGAGCGCCTGGTATATCCGGCGACCTCGAGCCTGAGAATCTCGGAACTCGATTGCCCGTCTTCTTTTGGCTTCTATCCTCCAACCCTTTATGACGACGACATCGCGAGGGAAAATGGAGCTCGATCTGAGATAGGGAGGAAAAGAAAGAGGAAGAGAAAGATGAAAACTGAAAAAAAGTTTTCACGACTTTCGGGCCGATGACCTTCCAAAGATGCGAGGGTTGATTGAGATGTGATACTTGCTTTTACCGACTTCTTCCATCTTTTCCTTTTACACGGATTTTAATTCTTAAAGCATATAATTGTATGTAATATAATTGTATGTAATACATTTTGTGATTATTATTCATTTTCAGAAGAACTTAATTATTCGAAATTTAACAAATATTATTTTTTCCCCCTGGAGATAAGTTACAGCCAATTACTTAAGTGCATAGTACTTATCATGCATGAAATACTGAAAGATACTTTCAATTTTACTTTATTTTATCAGCTTGAGATAAGTCAAATATAATTATTTAATGGAAAATATGACTTACGTTTAGTATATAAATGTTACAGGGATGGAGGTAATTTGCGTTTTATGCGCAACGGTGCATGAATCGCAATGAGATATTTCGACGGGGCAAGATAGCGGAAATGGGTTTTCCAACTTTCTTATCGAGAAACATTTCGTTGCACTCGTGGCCGCGCGGCTCGTTTCTTGCGGGCGGTTTTACTCGGCGCATCTGCATCGTGTACCTGCATTTTTTTCTCCCCCGGCCTCTTCCTGTACTTGACTCGATAGCAAGTTTCCACCGGTGGGCTCTCAGCCAGAGGTGGCGGATATGTAGGTTAAAGTTAGTGGTCTCCATTTCCAGCAGTAGTACTAGCACAGCGAGACGAGGGTGGTTGTAGGTATTGATCCCGCGGCAGGGTTGCCGGAAGGTTCTCAGGTTAAAAATATACGGCCTTGCGGCTCCCGTGTCTGACCAACTGCCTCGCGAAGTGCCCGTAATTTCCGCCACCTTGATTTTCCCGCGATATTTCTCGCAATATTTATCCGAAGTTTGTCGAGTTTAACATTTGCAAGAAGAAAAAAATCGCGCCACACATTATTCTCTATTTCTTCCTCTCTTTCTATCAACTATCTCTGAGAGATATACCTTTTATCTCTTTTAGTAAATTATATTATTTTAAACAAAATAAAAATAGGACGGATCCAATTTTATGAAATTCTCATCGCTGCAGTTATGCTAATTTTATTATCGTCCGTGTAATTATTCAAGAGACGGTGAAATCGATTTGTGGCAGGTGTCAAAGTGTCAAAGGGGTTTTTCTCAGCCGATCTCTCTTTCCCTCTCTCGGGGGAGTGCAATCGAGCTCGGGGGTACCGGCGCCCTTTGTATTTACGCCGGACTGAATGGAGGTCGCGTGGCAGAAGAGATGCCGGGTATGTGGGTCGGAGATAAAGCGTCCTTCGGCGAACGAAGTCAATGGAGCGCGGGGGGTTCCCCGGTATAGTCGGGAGTGATCCTCGATATTCTCGACGTGTGCATGTCGCGGTGGAACAACGTCGACACGTAATCGTGCCGAGACAAAGAAGCGACGTACTCCAACTAATTATCCCGCTACTCGCTCGCAATGCGAGCGGCCGTTTGATCGCGGTCGGACGCCGATCGATGTACATACCCACGCGACACGTGAAAGGTGACGTATCGTAACGTGACAAAGACGACACGAACAAGGTGATTCCCGACGTCACATCTCTTTACCTGTCTCGACGTTAAGACGTGATAAAATAACAACTGTTTGTCATACATAGAATAACAACTGCTGTTAAACGTAGGATGCAATCGAATGACATTATAGATTGTGATCGAGCGAGAAACTCAACTTTAATTAAAAAAAAGAAAAGGTAAATATACCTTCAGAAATGCTTCTTTGAGAATTTAATGCTGAATGATTCCATCAAATATTTTTACATGTGAATTATATCACGCTGAAAAATATATAAATTGAAATTATTATTTATTGATTAGATTTATCTTTAAAAGACAATAGATCTTTTACGAAAAGTAATATAAAAACTCCAAAAGTGTAATATATAAAATTTTTTATTTATTTGTCTTTTTTATTTATTAATATCTTTGAAGAGAAACATATATTTACTTTTATTAATATATTAATAAAAGTAAATATACGCTTCTCTTCAAATTGTATCTCCTTTTTTTAAATAATGTAGACTAACAAATTGTACATTATTTAAATAATTAGTAACAAACTATTACATTAATAATAGGAAACAAATATAGCTAAATGCAACAGTTAAACAATATATTCAGTTCAAATAATATTCGTTTAATTCCTTCATCCTAATTATTTCAAAAACAGGAAAACGAATTAACCGTGACAATCATTTTCCAAATTATGCACTTGATTTGGAAACGCGCATCTGATTTTGAATGCCGGAGTCAATTACAGTAACACGAAGTGATCTCTGAATTCTGAATTCAGTGTGGTGGATTAAATCCGTCAGTGCGCGCGCTCGGCTCGCATATATATATATATATATATACGCTTAATCGATCTCCAAAGAAACAGCGAAGAGAGTGGGAGAGAAGAGACAGCGCACGAGGGAGAGCTGATTTAATTACACCGGCCTGCAAATTGGGTCAAGACGACGCCCCGCCGCCCGATGACGTCCCGGGGCGTCGCCGCTCGTCCCGGGAGCGACGCGCGACGCCTGTATCCTTCGGATCGGATAAGAAGCGTCGTTGTCGTCGATGAGGCTTTAAGCGACCGCGCACGAGCGAGAAAGGTCTAAAGTCAAGCTAAGAGAGTATGCGCGCCGTACCTGTTTGAGGATTACTCCGGCCTACAGTCAGATAAGAAGCAAGAAGCATACGTTCTTGCTGCAGTGATTACTCCATTCTGACGGGAGGAAACCGTGCGGAATCAAGTTGCGTAACCTGTCCATCCGGGTTATATAATGAGTCGACCGTCAAGTCACGTGCGCACGTCATAGCATTTATAACCACAGTCGAGATGGTTAAAAGCACGCCGGAAGAAATCTGCGTTCGTTCCACAGATCTCCGACGATGGAACTTTCGCGAGCAGATGGATTAGTCGATAGAGTGATTGTTTTTAATCCAAATTGTTATCCTGATCGAATAGATTCGAGAGAAAAATAATCTCTAATAGATTAGAGAGAAAAAGAAATCGAATAAATCACATTTACTTATACATTCACAATTAAGAATTATCTGCTTGGAAATATCAAGTTTGAAGAAATATGAAACATATACTTGGTTGAGTCTCGGCACATTTTTCTTCGAGCGTAAAATATGTTTATTTATAGAGTTATATTTACGTTGGAACGTTTTTATCCGTAAATGGTGAAGAATCCCTTGAAGAGGGAAACCCGATAGGGTTAGGTATATGAATGTAAATCCTCACTTTACGCTTGCAATTTCTAACATTCTTCTCGAGCACGTGTCCGGTTCGAATCGCGTGACACCACGATCTGATCTCGTTTTCCACATCGGACGTAAGCAGATGAGTCGTTCAAACTACAATAGATTTTGCGCACAATCTACAATACATCACGACACGTAAGGATTACACAAAAAAACTTGCAGTAAGATATAAACAGTAAGAAACTCAACATGTTGGATTTCCTACACTGAGAAAAAATGTACTAAATTTTAATAAATATTTGATTATTGCCAACTAAACATTTTATATTTACTTACGTAAATAAATATTTACTCAATAAAAAAAAAAGATTGTTATATCAAATTAATGGTGCTTGTATCAATGTATCAAATAAATATATCTCTAGATTTAGTAAATATTTAGTTGGCGCTATTCAAACAAATGATTTATTAACATTCAATTTTTGTTCTCAACTATGATTAGCTGATTCGCTTATTAATTACATTGCTGAAGTTTTTATTATTTACATTTCATTACACATTTCATTACACATTTTATTATACATTTCATTATACATTACTCTTATATATAGCTGAAGTTTTCCGTGTGCCATGACCTTTTCTTTTTACATTCGTGATGAACCGAATGCAATCTCCCGCAGTCATAACGTAAATTAATCGGAGAGATTTTCATGATGTTCCAAAGGAAACTCGGTGTGAGTGTTTTCCCGCAAATTATACCGTAATAAAACGCGGAATCTTCGGAAGCGTTTTCCTCATAACACTTATTGGACGTCTTATTTATCGAGAATGCGGACTTCCAACAGCTATTGTGGATCGTCCTACTCCACTCTGGAGATGATTCTTATTGAACTTTATTGTGCGGGTTATAATAAACCGCACCTCGTCCCCTCTCGGACGCTACCCCCTTGTTCTCCTTCTTCTCCTCTTGCCCCTGTCTTCCTACCGCTCGTCGCTCTTTCTCGAGCGCGGTGCCAGGCGGACCGACAGATCAATACGACACAGTCTCTGCAGACACAGGCGCTGTTGCTCCAGATAACAAGGCGAGAACGCGGACCTGCCCTATAAGCCTCCATTTAAATAGCGCCCCAAATACGTGTAGGTAAGACCCTGCCCCTCCCAAGAAACCGGAGATGCCGACCTCTCTTCTAAGGGCCTCTCGGGTTGGATACCCGGACCTGGGCCAAACTAGTATTGTGTTATTCTTTTTGGCCCATCGCCATTGTAATTCTTCTGGAGTTTAATCTTTTCAGAAACATCTGTTTCAAAAACGCAAACGAAGCGACGGATAAACTTTTATTTGTACATTAAATTTATAATAGTTAATTTAATAAAAATTGAAGTAAAAAATTGAAAGAATATTTGTAATTTGTAAAAATTTGTATATTTTTAAAAACATATTTTAACAATATTTTATATTTAAAAATAAATATTACAAAGAGAAATGAAATTGCACATTTTTTAAATAAAATCGTAAACGAAATAGATATAGACTGCAAATTCCTTGATCTCAGCATCCGTTAGAAAGAATTAAACCATATCAGCATTTTTTTTAATTCGACATTTTAAAGAGAGAGACAGAAAAAGAGAGAGATATCTTTATTAAGATTATTTATTAAGCGCTCTAATATATTAGAATCTTAATATTAGAATCGAACTCTCTCAAGTACTAAAAAAACTATACAAAATTGAGCAACAGAATAAGAGGCACTAAAACCAAATGCATAAAATAGAATTACAAAAATTAACAAAGAGAAGAAGAATGATTCATGATTCACTCTTTCTAAATCGATAGTGACAACTTATAGAAGTGCGCAGTTTATTCTTATTACAGTTATTATGTCTATGGATAAAATATATGTCATCGCGCGCGCGTATATTTACGTAGCAGTAAAGTTATTCGTAGTCGTTTATGATAAAAGTGCGAAACAGAGTTTAGTTCAGAAAGATTTCGGATAAAACTTTTAAGAGT
>Ga0157364_1008060_pt1 | contig 10899 bp, 7 predicted proteins | sample AttsexASBM2_FD_111476 | JGI IMG/M metagenome (GOLD analysis project Ga0157364, IMG submission 111476) | Fungus gardens microbial communities from leaf cutter ant in Ribeirão Preto, State of São Paulo, Brazil - Atta sexdens ASBM2 | ecosystem: Host-associated > Fungi > Mycelium > Unclassified ... | reverse complement strand
TATTTAATCACATTGAATTAATTGTATTTCAATCGCTTGCTTAATATTCTTGCAACAGTTGCGAAGCTACTTTTTCTGCTGAATGATATATAATTTCATAATAGTATACAATAAATAATAAAATTTTAAGTAAAATAATACATATATGATTGTAATTTAATAATTACAAATCAGTTAATAATTACAATATCAGTCTTGTATAAGAGAAGATTTAATTTATATCAAGCGCAAAAGACAAACCGATGAAAATATATAGCTTAAGTATTTACACTATGATGTTATTTATGTCATAATGCAATGTTAGCAAATAAATATAAACCTTAGTGTAGTCTACGCCATTGCATCAAGGTACAGCTTCACACTATCCTCTTTACACGATAAAAAGCAGAGTGATAGGCCGAATCCCGAATTCTACAGTATTCCGTTCTTCGGAGGAGCTCCATCGCTCAGGCTTTGCGCACCACGACGACCTTATTAGACAACCCCGATTTGTGTCCTCTGGCGAATGCTCGGTATTTCCGAGTGGATCGAGAATTTGCCTCTCAAAGTACGACGCTTTGCCGTTGCTGGGCGACGTCGAACATACTCCTACGTAAGGAATCGTGTCGACTCGAATGATCTTACGAGCGGACGATTTCCATGCCTGAGATAGATCACTCGAGTAATCTGAATTGCAAACCTCGAGCGTAACATCCGTAATCGGGATGATATTACAAAATTGACAAGATGAGGAAGTGCGGGCAACCGCGGATATTATGTAACACGTATCACCTACCGCTCGCGTGTTCGTTCTGACGAATTGCTTTCCGTTTCTTTCCCCGCGCGAAACCGCGAAACGCGCGTGCGAGTTTCCATTAAACAACCGCGCGAAACGTCATCAATAATTTTAGCTATTCGCACGCGGAAGATCCAACGTTCCGTGACCGAAATTCAATCGCGAGAACGAGGCGGAAGTTTATTACGGTGTAAATTCATTCTTTCCCGTTTCGACGAAGCCGAATACAATTTCTGACGTGGCGTTGCAGATCGCCAGCGCAACACTGCGTCGCATCGGTTTCGTCGTTATGTCGCAAACTCAATGAGTTTGTCAATAAAATATTCACATTATCGTACGAGCCACGGTGACAAGGCTGGACTTCATTATTTTCAATACAATGTATGTATATAAGACTTTAAATTTTCTCTATTCCTTATTTGCGTGTTCTTCGCTTCACCGATTTTTCTGCTTTCGTGCGTCTGATTAGCAAAGAGATTCGACATGTAAAAAACTATAGAAAAACGGTAGAGAGAAAAATGACTTAAACAAGTTAATATAAGATACACAGTAAAAAACATTTTGTATTTGATAGGAAATGGTCCACTCAAATCCTTATTAAAATTTTGTATTGAATTTTTAACATATCCGAGTATTTAACATATTTTAATTTAATATAAGATGATTATTTGAATATTTTGTGTTAAATTAAAATTTAACAATTTTCAGTGTTAAAATAACACAATTTATAAGTAAGTAAACAGATAACATAAAAATAATGTAGTTTTAAAATATATATTCTAAGAATAAATGAATAAAATGTATATTTAATATATTATAAACTTTATTGAAGAAATATGTTCTGTACAATTATAGTTACATATTTTATATATAAAAAGATACAGATATTTTATGTTATTTTCTCTTTGTAATAATATCTGTTAAATGTATATATTGCATACGTTTAATATCATAGAGACATCATCTAAAAATGTAAAAAAAACATCTAATTTCAGTTAAATTTAACATTATAAATGTGTCAATTTAATATAAAATTTGTTTTTAAATCATATCAAAATATTATGTCTCTTATGTTAATTTATTACATAATATTTGTGTTACTTTATAACATATTCATCTTATATTAAATTAACAAAAATTTAAGTGATCGTTTGGGACATGTGAAATGTGTTAAATTTAACACAAATTTTTTTATTGTATATTAAAAACAATTTTCATACAAAATATATTCTATCCTTATGTCTTCCGACACAAGGATAGAATATATTTTTATATATGAATTGATTATTTGCACATTTTTAATCGGTACAACAATCTTAAATTACTAGATCAAATTATTAAAAGTAAAAAAAGTAATGCTTTTCCTAATAGTATTACAATAAATAGAAATGTTTGATATTTCATGCTATGAATGTTTACTTTTCTTAATAATTAGATTAGATAATTAAGTACTTCTATTTACTTGCAGTTCTGTATTGAAATATTTACACCTCTTCTTATCTTGTGTTACAAAAGTATTGTTAGCAACGGGATTATTTAATTATATTTATAACTTACGAAGAAAAATATTCCATCAGCAAAAACAATTTATTTCAAAATAACAATATGAAATAAACGGTGAATTTATTTATTATTATCAAATTAATGCCGTGATTTTTGGTTTGTAGCATGTTCGTTATTTTGCAGGAAAAAAAATAGAAGCAACGTTTATGAGAGTTAATTGGATTGTGTGGACTCTGTATCTTTTCATTAGCGTTTACCAGGGCCTTGTCCCTCATCAATCTCACCGACACGTACAACAGACCTCTTTCACCAGAATGAAATGCACACGCTGCAACGTGTAATGTGGTTTCGAACTATTCCCGTGGTTTTGGCCGTTGAACAACAAAACCGATGGGACTCCCAGAATGTTTCGATACTATTCTCTGTCTGTCCGTTCATCACAAACTCTTATAATTAATTACACACGCCAGGCTTATATGTACATACGTTGTACCCTCTCCTATTTGCTACAATTTTGCCCCATTCCTCGCATCGAAACGCAAATGTAACAATTTTTAGCTGGAGTTATAGTTATTATAAAATGGCAAATAGTTACAGCGTTCTGTTATAGGAATGATTTTAACAATCGCAGCGCTTTTTGTTCATGTGCTGCCAAAGACAAAGCCGGCGTCATATAAAAAAAAGATTTCCATTAACGACGTATTTCTTCTCCCATTGTTCCGCTTTGCGATTGCTTCGGACTCACCAAGGTTTTAATTAAAAGTTTCTCATTACTGCCGTTGTTTGGAGGCAAACCTGTCGCCGGGCTTTAAGTCTCAAACATTAACGAAGCCTGTTTACGATACCGCTTGCTCGGCAAAATAATTTTTTTACTTCAGTGAAACGTTTCATATGTTGTTGAAATCCCTACATCAGTAGCGTTCTAATAATTGTACTGACTCTTTATGGTATTGTTTCGCAACGAACTCGCGAGAGCAATGGCGCGAGAGAATTAAACACTGAACAAAAACTCGGTTTCGAAGTGCACAAAGACTGGTGGTGAAATTTAAAAAGCAAAAAAAAAAATAAAGGGCAGCTAGATATATCGCAACTGAATTCTGTTACAAGTTTTTTTCCAAACCGTTCATACTCGCTGACATATTCGATTTGCATACAGACCGAGCGAATTATTGCCTGCTCGCTGGAATAGAAACGGTATCGCGTATACGGGATCGCTGGTAGATTGGGTTCATTAGCCGGTGGACATCAATTTTTCCAGTAATCAGTAATAAAGCCTGGCTTTAAACGAGCTGCCAGCGCAAACGGTTCGCAAGGCCTGAGGGGAAAACGGTCGACGGTCGGTCTGTTAAATGAAACAAAGCCGTTACAACGAATGGCTATTCACCCTCTGTACCCGCGAGCGAACCGGGATGAACAGGCGGGGAGCAGAGGATGGGCATCCGCACCAAACGGAAGAGGACGAGTGCGGAAAAAGTTAGTGTGAGAGAGAGGGAAAGAGACAGGAGGTGAAAAAGAAGAGGAGAGAGAGAGAGAGAGAGAGAGAGAGAGAGAGAGAGAGAGAGAGAGTGGTGGCGAGTGGTTGGTAAATTAAAATTGTTTCCCGATTCGGAATGGAAACATTTCGTGGCTGCTCCGGCTGCTGCGGGAGTTTCTTCGTTTCCTGTTACCGCGGCACATCATGCTCATCGCTGAATACGATAGCGCTTTCGAGAAACAGATGTACGTGTAAATTTAAAGCTTGAATAATTCTAAATGAGCAAATTGTTTGCTTTCGTAAGCACTAATTTACAAACAGTTTCTATCATATTCGATGATTTTTCAAATCTAGTACTAACGATACATATACTGACATCGTATATGACTTTTTTAAATAATAGGAGTATTCGTAAAGTACAATTGAACATTATCAGATATTGATTATTTATTAATAAATAATATATGATTATTAAGAAACATTAAATAAAGTATTCGGCATTTATTTTGTAAACTTTGTTGTGCATTTAAATTCGAATGAATTTGCTTCTTTAAATTTTCAATTTAAGATTTAAGCTTATAATAAATTCTGAGTTCGTCTTGATAATTTTTATCGTGAAACATACCAGCACCTAATTTGTACGAGAGAAATTTGTTATTAAAATTATAGTTCTGTGATACTCTATATAAGTTTTAGTACAAGATGCAGTAGAAGTCTTTCTCCTATCACACAAAAGTTAGTTTAGTAGCTCGAGGGGACAGAGCAGAAAGAGATAGAAGAAAAGTACTTTGAGATATGCGAAGCGAAATCAAACTTGAATACCGTGTAGCATACACTTAAAGTATATACTTACTAAACGGATGAATTTCACGAACTACTTATACTACACATCGTGTATAGTTATGAAATATGTTCTACATTTGATTTAAATGAAAATTTCACAATGTTGATATATTCAATCGCAAATTTACATACAGAATAGCGTCAAAGATTTACGCATAATTAAAAATCTGTTTTAAAATCACCACTTTTGTAAGAACTGATACATGCACGATTACAATTACGACACATTTCGATACAAGAAGAAGCTATTTTCGGTGATGGCAACGTATTGAATAGAGCAGCGAAATCAGCGTAAAATAAGTTAACAGAGCAATTGGGGAAGTCTCTCTTTCTCTTTTTTTCTGCATTCTGTGCTTTTTCTCTTTCTCTCACATTTTCGTTTTCCCCACGCGGTCCAATCACTCCCTTTTCCTTCCTGCTCTTCCGCCGGAAAGTTTCACGGGCGCTCGACCGAGACCGGATCGCTCGCGGTTTTTGTAGAAACAGTCTCGGTATTTCTCCTCGAGCGAAATTAACGATCGCAGAACACCGGAGCGCACCTTCGCAGGAATAAAACGCGGGGTTTACGGTTTGCATGTACAACACACTCGCGTAAGTGTATACGGGTCTCTCTTTCTCCCCGCCGTTGTCTTCCTTTTCCAGTTATGTAGTCTAGCTGCACACCTTCATTGGTGAATCTAAGTGCGTGTAACTTCCCTTCTTTCTTTTGATCTGTATATGTAGAAAAAATAAATGGATGCGTCTCGGTACATGTACGAATAGTTACTGTTATTATTATCCACTTCGTGAACTATCGCGAAATAAAATCTAAACTTGAAGAAACTGAGTACTTTTAGACTTTAGAGTGTACTTATTCACGGAAGAGTATAGTCATCTAAAAGCTGTCATTCAGCAAATGTTTAGATCAAGAAGAAACTGACATGGAGACGATGTTGCTGGCTTCGTAAGCGAGTTGTTTGCCAACAAGTTCGTTAGCAAAAGTCTCAAAGGGCTAAAGCATAGAAATACGGTCTTTTCGAGGGTATATACTCCAAGATTTAGATGCGCCCAGTACGCGTTTCCGAATGTAGTTATTTCAAAAGACCGTGGGATATACGAGTTATATAAGCAAAACGTGACGGTTTTCTTTGGTAGGAATAAGATTAAGATATCTGTGTCGCAACGGTATAGAAAGGGGGAAATAAATATATTCTCTCTTGAATACTGGAAGAAGTCAATCGCTCAAGGACACTCCTTTAAGAAACGTGAATACTAGTAATCCTCAAAACTGGCTGGAAGCCATCTACAATGTCTACAACGATCAGTACCTTCTTTATACGTGAAAATATTGGCAGTGGCTTGTCTTTACCTTTCCCATGTAAAACAGAAACGAGTAGTGGAACGACTTACCTGAAACAGAGAAAGAGATCCATTGGTTAGTTCACAATTATTAATAATAATTAAATGGATTTATGATGTTGCAATTAGTACATCGTTACAATTATAAGCATCGTAAGTTCATCATAAGTTCTCATAAATTATAGTACGTTTGAGAAATATTTTTACTGACCATACATATATTATAAAGATATAACGTGTGATAGAAGCTAGCGCAATATTATTCTATAATAATGTACATTTTACCGCGTTAAAAGTAATGTATGACTTATGCAATTTACGTAGATATATTACGTAGGTATATTATGGGTACCAGCAATGATTGTTAACTATAACTACAGACATTAATCAATGTTGCCGTACAAACAAAGCTTGGAGAAAAACACTCGGGGAATCGCTGGCCGGATAGGAATTTTCAAACGATACTTATAAGCCGCTTATCTCCAAGTCCAACCTTGCTATGAAACGACGTTAGGCACCATCTAAAGCGTCGTCTCTCCGTCATCACAAAGCGGGTTTACATATTCATGGCCGTAGTGGCGACAGCAAGGTATATTAATACCTCCTGCATCTCATCCAAATCTCCTTTCACATGTCTCTGTCTTTCTACTTTTCATTTCGTTATCGATCCTGCCATATATTAAATTTTGTTAAATCAAGTAAATCATTCCGCACGAGCATTGATTAGTTAATTAAATGAATTAGCTATTTAAACGAACCTTTCTTTTTCGAATTTCTGTGGCAACTGACGAAGAACTCACGAGTTACAAATTAGTGCCACTGAATTCTATTTTCTTCTTTTCGTTCACGATCTACTCTGTCATCTTTTGAAGCGCACTGACCAGAATGACGAGCCTCGTTCATTGAAACTCGCAAAGAAAAAGACTTTTTATGTTACTAATTAGGATAGTAATGCATATTCATTCATAGAAATAATAATTTTACACGCGGAAGTGTGCACCGCAAAAAGTACCATTCGTGAATGTGAATAAAGTAATGATTCTCGGCTATATACAATTTTACGTTATTAGCCGACAACATAAAGACACTTCTGCCGTTCATCGTACGCAGCCGCAAGTTTTCTTTCCCTCGTTATCGCGGCGCGAGGTATTCACGTAGAAAAATTGTATATAACGAATCGTGACGGCCGGCCGATCTCGTTTCCGATCACGTTTCCGCGGTATTAAATCATCCAATTAGTGTCGTCGCGTGGCGAGAAACGGCGAGATGACACGATGGATAGCCGAGCACGGATGCAGCCCCAGGTGCCGATGCATCCCAAAAGACATGAAATGAAAGGCCGTGTTAAAAGGCAGATTTGCTAACATTTCCAATTAGGAACGTTCGTATATTCGCGTCCGTAACAGATACGAGATTTTAACGAAATAAATTTGTTCGCTTAAATCTATCTCGATGCGTCTGCTAGTCTCTACGATCTCGCGTACATTTAATGCGTTTCTCGGTAAACCTTAGAAACCCATTCATTTGTAAGACAGCAAGAAAAACTGTGGTCGATATAAATTCTTGGCTTCGCGAATACTAGGAATCTTTAGTAGTTTTCGAATTCTATGTGATTCTCCCGACTATCTAGATAGCCGTGTAAGTAGGTTACTCAGAACTCTTACGGATTAAGAGGAAGGCAATCCTTTCATAAACGGGTCAGAGGACGAAACACCGAAAACGTGGGTCTGCTTTAAATCACGCTGGTAGGAGACCTGGTAGGAATTACGGCGAATTTTACGTAGCACGCGTATAGAAAAAGATTTCTTCCTTCCGCCGAGGTGCCTCTAAAATATTATTGTGTGAACACTATGAACGAGACACGTGATGCGATCTAACGTGGAATATGACAGATCATTCATAAATTCCTTTCAGGAATTGCCTGTGCAGTGACACGCGTGGATTACGAAGTAGTCAACTACTGTACGGATGACTCGTGTTAGCAAGTTTCTTCATTGTCACGAATATATCATAACACTATGAATCGCTACACTCATTTAATAAATATACAATACTATGCGATAAATTCGACGTATAAAGAGGCTATAGGGGTTGGTGGAACTAGGGGGCAGTTTCCTGTCGCATAAAATATTCGGCAATTCATTTTAGCTAGCACACATAATTAAAGCGCCATGTGTGCAGGAGGTCCGCCATAAATCTCCGGGATCAGCAATAACGTCGGAGACTTGGCCGTTGCCGTCGGTAGTGCGGATGATGGTGATGGTGCACTGGAAGCGGTGACGATAGTGGTGGTAACGCAGGGTGCCTACAATTCGTCGGCTAGTCTGCTGAAGAACGGTCTGGCATCAAGTCGCGAGAAATTATGTGAATGTTCTCGCCCTACATCAAGACGAAAGCGGAGAAAGTGGGGAGGGGGAGCCCCTCGTATTCGGGGGGAGGAAAGCCGGGAATCAGGAAGCCATGGCCGCGGCTGAGGTGTCTAGACTTGGCTCGGCTCTGCACTTTGCACGCCGTACGTATTCAAACCGATTTGCGAGGATTCGCACGACAAAAAGTCAGAGAGAGAGGAGGTCCCTGGGATTTACATTGGTAATGCGTGCGCCGGAAGAGAAGGGTCGAGAGGGATAACTCCCTCTGAGGAAAGTCGGAACCATGGCGGTTGTTCAGTGCGGTTTTACCATCGCTACTTTTAGTCGTAAGTCCTCAAAGATATCGAGATAATTCCATTCTGTTATTTTATACTATTCGACTAAACGTCCGACGATCGTTCGCATGATAAATTTTATAAGCTTGCGAGATGTATTTGTTTAAAAGACAAAGATAAATGAACTCGCTTCAGAAAGATGCGGAACTTAATGCAGCATACATGGCTCAGACTACACGAGAAAGTTTTTCATCAACAAGATGCAGACGCGAGACTAAACTTGAGACAATCGGAAACTCGTCGTCATTTGCGGCTTGCCTCTCCACGTCATGAGGTCGGACGTGGAGAATGTCCCCAGTCGGTGTCCCAGAGCCATGATTATACAGCAACATCGCGCTCGTTTATCATTCCGGCTATGCGCGGCGGCGGGCGACGCGATCTGTCTCTTCGTGGTAAGATAGCCAAACCCTTGTTCGAGGAGGGGAAGGCTGAGGGAGAAGCGTAGTCGCATCTGGACTGCCTCCAAAAGACCAAGACACCCGAGAATCTCCTGGCTCGGCTCGAATTTCCCTTCCCCGCCATCGACTTCATAAATTCAGGGGCGCGCTCCCCGCACCTTAAGCCAGAACCGCGTAACTGTTTCTAACCAATTATTATAAATAAAATGTGGCCAGCCGTAATGACAAACGGCAAGAGAGCGGAGACTGTCGCGTGGTATGCCGAGCTCTTCGCCAATGGGCTCGGAGCCATCCGCCCTACCAGGCTACACTAGTCGAAGGATTACGACGATCTTCCCTTTTCTTCTCATTTTCCCTTCTCCTATAACGGTCGATGCAGTCTACCCGCGAGATCTATGAGGTAGAAAGTTCGGGTTTTCAGTTCCAAGAACATATTAGACATAATGCGGAATTGCTAAACCGAAAATCGACGATATATTTGCGGACTAAGTTGTAAGGCTCGATAATTGATGGCCCGTCTGAATCGGCCCAAAAAATTCTATCCTCTTTTTCTCTTTCATCATGTAATTCTCAGACGTTGCGATGCAATATTTAAGCAGAGTTAGCGGAAAACTTTTCTCGGAGCTATCTGAAGATTGCGAAGAAATATAACATATAAAGCATTATAGATTATATTCATCTCACTGATGTTGCAATTGTTTTTAACATTAGGTAATTGATTGGTATCCTTTATCTTAATCATTTTGTTCTGTACAACGTTATGAATAGCGAGAAACTTCTGCACACAAGACTTGCGTACGGATTGCGGAACAGCAGAAAACCAGCTGGCAAAGAATGTGTAATAAATAAGCTCGCGGGGTATCCTGTATCGCGATTAAAGCCATATTATGTTTGTCAAGACGCTTATGATCGTTGTTTACAGTCGAAAAGCAGCTGTTTTATTCTGGCAAACTTTGCTGGCACTCAGCACTGATATGAGTTTCACTTTGTCGACCGTGGTACAATTCTTTATGAAATTCTGCTAACGAATGAATTAAGATTAATATCCGGGTTTTAATGAAGTAAAGTTTCGTCAATTACTCGGACTTTCGTCAGACTAAATTATTCATTTATTCAATCTCGTTAAAGCATTATTTGTATGTATTTGTATAGAAGAATGAAATAATTCATATCTTGATTTTCATTGATATCGCAATAAGAGAAATAATGTATACATAAACTACGCCACAAATCGGTATTATTTGTGCCCTCGACTGACTGTCTCTCTTACTCCAAGAACGGCACACTGGTCGAATCTAATTTGGTTTTTGCCATGAGATGCTTTGCATCCATTTGCTTTGCTCTCTCGCGTTGACTTGATGTAAAAAGTTAGAATTACCAAATGGATTCATGGAGCTTTCTCGGATTCAGTTTAACATTTTTCGTACGATGCATTGAAAAATTATTTGACACTGCACAAAATATAGCAATTTTCTTTTTTTTTCCTCGTAAGAATAAAACAAAAATTACTTTAAACAATTAATAGAAACTTTAATTGCTATCATATCATTTATACTCTCTAAAACTTTTAAAGCGAATATCTCTCTAAAGAATATAATATCATTATCAGAAAATGGAATCACATTTTTCTCAAAATTAGTTCAATTTTCACTTTTTAAAATGAAATTCCACCTTAAGGAATTTAGAAAGTATATAACATCAGCAATATACATCTATGCGTCAATTGAAATGAATCCGCGCCAAAGTACAACCGCATGCGAAAGTAATTAGTGTCACCTGTCACAATATACGCGCGGTTCAAGGGACAATTTCTACGACTTATCGTTACCCTTACTTACCCAATGAGAGGCAGCAGAAGCAGCAG
>Ga0157364_1008059_pt1 | contig 10899 bp, 11 predicted proteins | sample AttsexASBM2_FD_111476 | JGI IMG/M metagenome (GOLD analysis project Ga0157364, IMG submission 111476) | Fungus gardens microbial communities from leaf cutter ant in Ribeirão Preto, State of São Paulo, Brazil - Atta sexdens ASBM2 | ecosystem: Host-associated > Fungi > Mycelium > Unclassified ... | reverse complement strand
TAAGATACTTACTGGTTGTGATACTTGAACTTAATGGTGTTTCAGAGGTTCAGTATAAGGATGTGATGATGATAAGTATCAATAAGAATAATTGATGTTGTTAAGTCTGAGGTCTAGCCCTCAAACACAGAGGTATATATACAAAAGAGTGATGGTCTGTGCGCAAGCTGTTGCCATCATATGATCAAAACTCGTACCTGATGGGAGCTGTCAGCTGTCATAGCAGCTGTCAGGCTAATTTTAGAAGGCAACTAATTATGTCACTACATTGATATGCTTGTATCTCTACCAATACTTGTTGCTTTGAGATGCATCATATATTGTTGGAAACGGATTGATAAGCACTTTCCAATGCAAGTTTAATCATGTGAATCCGTTCAGCCGTTCATGAGATATTAGCAGACAAAGCTTTTACAGCTACTGATGGCCTGATATCTCAGTTGTTTGTTGTTGCTTTTGTACATCCTGCATATGTGCGGATAGCTCTCATTTGGGGCTTTCCAGCGCAACTTAGTTTGTGAAAATTGGTCCACTGGTTGTGGAGATACAAGCTGAATGAAGTTTGTGACACATATGGACATTAGGATAGGGTTATTTATTGTTAGCATGGACCATATGTACTTTTATAAATAGTGTAGAAATACATCAGAGACTCCTTATTGAGTTCTCTTGTGATTCCCACAAGATACTTCACTCTTAAGTTTACTTAGTAGTTTATCAATCCTTCTTAGACTAGTAGTTACCACAATAATCTGCTGCAGAATAGAAAATTTGAAACATCTGAATTGAGGGTCTACTCATCTATAACACAAAGAATCCAATTGGACTGGGTATTAACATCACTAGAACTGCAGCAGATGCCTAGAAATTATATATCAATAGATATGAAGTGGCATCTGATATAGCATGCTGAAATGTAGAACAAGAGTTATGATTTACTCTGATAATGAGAAATTCCCAAACCACATTATCCTTATATGCAGTAAGTTATTAGAGTTGAAGATAATAGACTTGGTTCTGTTATAACTTAAGGCTCAAGAGTTAGAACTAAAAGTTAAATCTTGAATTAGGTTAATTATAAGAGAACTTGATAGAGATTTTTGTACAGGATTGTCTATCTTATATACTAAAACCTAATAGTCTGTGCTCTACTACTTTAGCCTATCCTAAATAACCATATGTTTTTCTTCAGGTTAACATGTGTTATACATACCATATGACATTATTCTTTCTAGATCCTTCTACTATGTTCTATATGTCATGTGATTTGTGTGATACCTGTGTCACATGACATGATAGTAACCTGTGATGGCATACTAACACCTAACTCCAAAATAAATTTATTTTATTTTCCTTTCTTATTTTTATTGTACAAGGTACTGGTGACTCTGTCTCTGGACTGATTTTGTCCAATAACTTATTATACAAATTACACTCTTTTGTATGAGAGTCAGTGCATTTAGAAAAAAGTTTCTTGTTAAAGATGGCATATGTAGAGTAGAAAATAATATTTCCTTGTATATGATGCATAAAGCAATAATGATTGTTCTTATATCCAATGAATATCATTAATTCAGAATGCAGTGAAAGTTTATTGGCACAAACTTCATTGAGAAGAAACACATATGCTCCACAGCCAAAGACACAGAAGTGCAATGTTTTATCCAAGAAGATCTTTTGAGGTGTTTTCCATTTAAGACATTTAACAGATGTGTGATTATATACATGAGCTGCAGTTACAATAGCAAACTCCCACCAGAAATCTGTTGTTGGTATACATATGGAGTACTAGTCTCATGAATAATCTCTTACTCTCTTAGAAAGGATTGCAATTCTGATATTATATACTTTTCTTCATTATCAGTGTACAATCTCTTCATAGAATGGAAGGTAGTATTCAATCACATTCAAAAGATTGACTTAATTGCTTCTGTAGCTTCAGACTTTTTATATAGAACAGTAATGTTGTAATAGAAGGAATAATCATCAAGAAATGCAATCACCCACTTGTACTTTGAACAAGACAAAGTAGAGAGCTCAAGAAGATCCAAATGAATCAATCATAAAGACTTACTGAAGCAAACAGAGTTCTCAGTAAAACTACATTGGTGTATCTTTTCAAGAGTGTAACTATAGCAGATATATTGATATATTTCTATATTGGAAAATGAATCCTCTTTGCATCTTTAACATTGTCAAGGATATGACATATGACTTCATCAGATATATGTTCAAAACAACAATACAAAGTCTCAAAGTCTAAATGTCTTATTACAAGACTTACAGGGTTAGAGATATTATACTTGAGAATACAAGTTCTCACAATCTAGATATTGCCCCAAAGGTTAGAAGTAGCTGATAGAATAGCATTATCAAACTTATTATAAAAAGTAGAACTAATTCACCTTCTACTCTCAATCCAGACTGAAGAATTTGTCTAGTAGAAATTTATCATGGTATGCTTGAATTCTGATATTATATTTTGATTTTTTTCTATTTTTCTTGATTTGATTTTTTCTTTTCTTTTTGGATGATGAAGAGATATATGACCATAGTCACATCATGTGATGTTATAAGTCTGGAACATGATAGAAGAAATTAGAACAATAATATCAAAGACATAGTTGCAGCATGTTCACCTTGTAGTAACAGGATGGTAAACTCATAGATGACATATATAGTTTAGAGTAGAACCTGTACTAGTAGTATATATAGTATAGGAATATATTAGAAACTTCTTGCCAAGTTTTCTTATGACTCTCACAAGATACTCAGTCTATAAGTTTACTTAAGTGGTCTATTAGTCATTTTGACTAGTAGTTGCCATAACAAAAGTGTAAGAGGACTAGCTTTTTTAAGACTTTTCTCTTCCACATTTTTTGGCTAATCTATGTTCCAGAATCTATTTCCACATCTACACTCATCTGCTTATCTAATTTCCTACACTCTAAACCCCTTCAAGTTACACACTAATATTCCCAACTGTCTGGATATGTCATTAAACTCTCTTTCCCACACTCTCTTGCTCTTCCACAACACTTTATGGTCTTCACAAGTCTTCTAGTATCATCTACACATCCACTTATCTACTTTCTTATACTTTAGAAGTATTTATTAAGCACTCTGATTCTCTTTTATTTTGGTTTCTCCATTCTGAACTGTTCCTGATTACTTAAGTTCCTTGCTTATGTAATCGGAATTTTGACACATTGGAATGGATCTGTTATTATATAAAGTAGGTTGTTACCTTCAGGAGTTCCTATTCTGTTCTCTTAAGATTTTCTGGAGGTGAGTATGTAGTTTAATAATTTTCTAGACAATAGACTTAGGATTTCCTAGAGATTTAAAGTGCCTTGCTCTTTTACCTAGTTGTCCTAACAGAGAAGAGATATATCTGCATACCAGGGATATAATATACTAGTTATAACTTTGACATAGCAACTTAAGTAGTTTCTTTCTTAAGATCAAAGGTTTTATATTCAATTAGAACAGTGTTGAAAGCAACCATAAATAATGGTACTTTTGAGTTTGTAGTCTTAACTCAACTATAGTTATATAAATTCAGACTTAAATGGAGTTAAATAGACAAAGGCATTAGAATCTAAGAATCATTTATCTTTATAAAAGCTACTATGTTGTTATGGTGCACTTGGACACTAACATTTTTCTTTTTCTTTTATCTATTTTTCTTGATTTAATATTTCTTTTTTTGATTTTCTTTTTCTTTTTATTTGACAATAAAGAGGCATATGACTATGGTTACATGATATATCATATGATATAAGGTCATAGGCCTAGACTGGGCAAGAGCAGGCTAGAAGGATGATGTTAAGGAATATATTAATAGCATATCTACCTTATGATATACACATAGTGTATATATGGACAACACATGGACTTTAGGGTAAGGTTAATTATTAGTAGCATGGACTATCTGTAACTTATATAAATAGGGTAGTAATTCAGCAGAGACTTCTTATTGAGTTCTCTTGTGATCCCCACAATGATATCTATCCTTGAGATTTATTGCTTGTGTTTCTATTAGTTTTGTGACTAATGGTTGCCACAACACATATGGCATATTTTTATCCTTATATAAGAAACACAGTGTTATAATTGATATCTCAAGGATACAACATGGAGTAGGGCAGAGGGTGATGACAATACAATTGGCTGTGCTGTAGTAGTCTTAGTCAGTGCCTCATATAGTAGGTACTTCAACCTTGCTTTCTTCTCATGTACAATGACTCATTTGCCTCATGGACTATGTACTGTTTCCTCATTAACTACAAGTATATATAGTGTAGATACTATTCTGTATCCTTACACTTTACCACTTATTTCATCCTCTTTACTCTTTTTCAAGTCTTTGTCTAAGTACAACCTAAGCTCTAGCTTAAGGTCATAACATTTGGTAAAGCGTCAATGAGCTTATTTTGCAAGAGAGGTATAGTGGAGAGAATTTATGAATGGAACTAGGCAGAAATACCTGTCAAACAAAACATGTGTAGTGTCAACTACAAAAAGGAACTAAGATGAGTTTCAGAAGAATGAATGATATTGAGGCACTATCAGAATGACTAAGATCTTTACGGATCATAGAAGAAGCCTTAAGCGATTATGAACAAATGGACATAGAGATGTCAGTAGCACCAGTACAAGCACTAGCAACAATCAGTGAGAATGTACAGGCAGAAATGCCAAAGAACATGGTACTAGACCCAGGATGGTTTGACAGTGACCAAACAAAATTTGAAGACTGGTGGAGAGGAATAAGATTGTTTCTCAAGAGTAACAGGGTTATGGAGACTGAAGATAGGATCATAGTAATCCTAGCTTGCCTTAGAGGAGGTGTAGCAGACATATACATCCAAAGAAAGCTTGATGAGCTAAATGAAGAACTAGAAACCCAAGACTGGGACAATTTTGTAAAATAAATCAAGACAATATTTAGTGATGAGACAAAGGTAACAGATACCAAATGGAAGATTGAATCTTTCAAGCAAGGAAAGAAGAATACAGCAGACTTCATGATAGAATTCGACGCATTGGCTACGAAGGCAGATACAGATAAGCTACATGCCATCTTTTTATTGAAAAAGAACATATGACCAGACATCATCAAGACAATATTGGGCTATCCACCTATAGCTGCACCAGAGATACTCAAGGAGTAGAAGGTGGCAATAACATCAGTGGAACAAGGATATAAATCTATAGAAGGACAACATGATTACAATACAAGTACAGGAACAACATACAGAGGGCAAGAACAGCCCATGGACATTGGGAAAAGTAATGACAATTTTAAGGATGGGAAGCCTAAGTGCTTCAACTGCAACAAGTATGGCCATATGGCAAAAGAATACAGATCCAAGAAGAAAGAATGAGAAAAATGAACTTGTTTCAAATGTAACAAGGAGGGGCACATTGCCAAAGACTGTAAAAGAACACAGTTGATAAAGAAATGGAAGATTCAGGAAGAATCAGACAATGAAGATAACAACAAGAAAGAGAAAGGTTTTGGCAACAATCTTGAGTAAGTACAGTACAAGAAATCTCCCATGTAAATTCCCAGAATAAATATATTATTCTGAATCACTAAAAAAGCGAAGGAAAGTGGGAATTAAACATACAAGCAGAAGTGAAGACAAAAAATGGCAAGAAATTGAAAGTAAAAGCATTGGTGGATTCCAAATGCACATATACAGAAATAGACAAACAACTAGTTAAGGACAAAAGATACAGACAAAACCACTCAACTTCTCATTTGAAGTATTCAATGCAGATGGAATGAAGAATGGAGAGATGACCAGGGTGGCACCTCTAGAAGTAGAAGTTAACAGCCACAAGGAACAGTTGAAAGCAGCTGTAATGGACTTAAATAGAACAGATATGTTTTTGGAGCATGACTGGCTAGTCAAACATAATCCAGAGGTCAATTGGAAAAATAGAACTATTAAGTTTATGAGATGTCCAGAAAGCTGTACAATGAAACACAAGGATATTAGGTTTGAAACCAGAAGAATAAAGGCCATGGAAACTACAGAACAGGACAATGGAGAAATAGGGAAGGAGCCAGACAAGACAAATTCAGAGGATTTACCAGAGTATATTCAACCTTTCACACATTTATTCAACAAAAAAAATTTTGAAAAGTTACTGGAGAAATGTGAATGGGATCATGAAATCAATTTAATAAATGAAGCACTATGGGAACTAAACACTAAGGCCTATGCAATGACATTGAAAGAAGAAGAAGCACTAAATCAGTGGCTAGATGAGCAACTCAAGGCAGGACTGATAGTGGAATCAAAATCACAATATGCAGCATCTTGCTTTTACATTCCAAAGAAGGACAGTTTATTATGATTGGTTCAGGACTATAGAAAGCTCAACCAGATTACAATAAAGGACAAGACGCTACTACCTTTAATAGGAGAAGTTATTGACAAACTAAAAGAGGCAAAATACTTCAACAAACTTGACCTTATCTGGGGGTATAACAACATCTGAATCAAAGAAGAAGACAAATGGAAAGCAGCTTTCTTAACAAACAAAGGCCTAATTGAACCAAAAGTCATGTACTTTGGATTATGCAATTCACCAGGGACATTCCAAAGAATGATGAACAGTATATTCAGGAAATTACTCTATAAGGGAGTACTAGCAAACTATATGGATGACTTTGTTATACCAGCAAAGATAAAGAAAGAATTAGAAGAAAGGATGATCAGGTTTTTGAAGATAGCAGAGAAACATAACTTATGTCTCAAATGATCCAAATGTGACTTCAACATAAAAGAGATTCTGATCTTAGGAGTCATAGTTGGAAGAGGACAAGTCAAAATGGAGAAAGAGAAGATTAAGGCAGTAAAGGAATGGAAGACTCCAATGAAGGTCAAAAACATGGAAAGTTTTCTTGGATTTGCAAATTTCTATCGATGCTTTATCCAGAACTTCAGTCATATAGCAAAGCCATTAAATGAACTAAAGGGTAAGAAAGAATGGAAATGGGATGAAGAACATCAACAAGCATTTGAGGAGCTCAAAGACAATATAACAAGTCAACTGGTTCTCTCCCTGCAGAAGAGGGAAGGAAAATTCAGAGTAGAAACAGATATCTCAGGATATGCAATAGAAGATGTACTATCCCAAGAATAAGAGGGAAAATGGAAAACAATAGCATTTCTATTGAGGATGATACAACTAGCAGAAAGGAACTACAAAATCTATGACAAGGAACTACTAGCAATAGTAGAAGCACTGATAAAGTGGAGACAATATCTGTTAGATGCTATGAAACCCTTTGAATTCTGGACAGACTACGAAAATTTAAAGTACTTTTGAGAACCCCATAAGTTGAATAGCCGACAAGCTAGATGGTATTTGAAGTTACAAGACTATGACTTCACCCTATGACATATCCCAGAAAAAACAAATATAAAAGCAGACATTTTGTCAAGAAAGAACCAAGTAAATATAAAAGAAGACAACAAAAATGTTTAATTACTCAAAGAAGAATTATGGACAAGAAGAACGACAGCAGAAATAATGATGTTGAGAAGAATGGCTACCACAGATGACTTGGAAATAATGAAAGAAATCAAAAGAAACAACACCAAAGAACAAAAAGTAGTCTAAGCACTGAAGAAGAACAATAGGTTATTATGGGAAGAAGACAGTATTGTATACATGGAAGGGAGAATATATATCCCAAACAACAAGAAACTCAAAGAAAATATTCTATAAGAGAATCATGACTCAGTGAATGTAGGATATCTAGGACAACAACGAATACTAGAATTTATCAAGAGGAACTACTGGTGGCCAGAGCTAAAAGAAGATGTCAAAAAATATGTACAAGATTGTTTTAAATGTCAACAAAACAAAGTCCATTATCAAAGGAAATCAGAAGAGCTACACCCATTGGAAATCTCACAAGGACTATGGCAGGAAATTAGCATCGATGTTATTAGACTGTTACCAAGATCTAACAGAATGGATGCTATTGTGGTCATTGTAGACTGATTGCAGAAATAGGGTTGCCTCATGCAGAAGAGATAATTGAAGATTATTGGGCAAGGTATTCAAGTCAAAACCTATAAAGAGGGGGGGTAAAATCCCACTTTGAACAATTCAAACCATTCACTCAAATATTCAAATGCAAATGTCTTCTCAAAACAACAACTATACTACTGCATCCATCTCTCCAAACTCCTACATCATCAGGAAGTTGAACAACATGGATGAAGCAAAGATGATGAAAGCAGAGAGAGATGACTGGACAAGAATATATCACAAAACGTTGAAAGGATTGGAGGTAATGATAGATGTGCAGAAACAAGTATGGGAAATGATCAAGATGGCAGAAGAAGCAAATACTATGATTACAGAGATGGAAGAAACAATACTCAAGGCCAGCATTAACAATAAGATGACAAATGTAACAAACATCCTAGGAATATTGAAGGGTTTACAAAATCTAATCCAAAGTGATATGGAGAACAGAACATATTAGATCCAAAGAATGTTGGCTGATGAATGTTATGGCAACCACTTATCACAATGACAAATGACAGCACAAATAAGTAAATCTCTTAGATCAGATATAATGTGGGAATTTCACAAGAGAACTCAATAAGGAGTCTTTGCTAAATCAGAATCCTATATATACAAAGTACACATGGCCCATGCTACTAATAATTACACCTGCTCTTATATCCATGCTACAACCTCATGTCCGCCTCATTTCCTACTCAAGGCTACTATATTGTATATATGTGCCCTGACATCATCTTCTAGATCTTTCTCCCATGTTTTAGGCCTATGATATCATATCATGTTATCTGTCATGTGACTGTGGTGTCATGTGCCTTTTCATTGTCCAAAAGAAAAAGAAAAAGAAAACAAAATCAATATAAAATCAGAAAAATAAAGAAAATAAAATAAAATTGTTAGTGTTCAAAGTGTCTCATAACAATGAACTGGATGCATACAAAGGAAGAGATAATAAATATGTGGAGGACAATATTAAAGAAATACAGGAACTATACAAAGTTAATGAAGACAAGAGGAACCAAGGAGTAATTGAAGAAGACGAAGTGATTCTAATCAAGCTCTATGAAATCTCATCATCATCATCATCATCAGCAACAACAACCAAATCCAGTTTTTTTGATGATGAGGTCAAAAATTTAATGAAGTACATGAAGTTTGTTTGATTACGCACACAGACCAGGTTGTTCAAACCACCACCTCATTACTAGTCACTTCAATCCAGAAGAGAACAAGATCCTGAATTTTGAAAAGAAGTAACATTGGCTTTCATAAACAACAAATATAACACCAAAATGTCAAGAAATGGATACCCTATAAACATATATCAGGGAAGACCACCATACAAACTATACTTCATAGCCATTAATGTTCAAGATCAAGTAATCATCAGACTAAACAAGAAAACAATGGCCACTTATGTCGTTGGAGAACTTGAAGTGCTGATTTAAATTCATAGGAACATGAATCCTAAAAAAGGGGTATTGTTACGATTAATACCTCGAGAATGCAACATGGAGTAGGACAGAGGGTGATGACAATACAATTGGCTATGCTGTAGTAGTCTCAGTCAGTGCCTCATATAGTAGGTGCTCCAACCTCACTTTCTTCTCATGTACAATGACTTATTTGCCTCATAGACTATATACTGTTTCCTTATTGACTACAAGTATATATAGCATAAATACTATCCTGTATTCTTATGCTTTACCACTTATTCCATCCTCTTTACTCTTTCTCAAGTCTTTGTCTAAGTGCAACCTGAGCTTTAGCTTAAGGTTGTAACATACAGTATCTTTTCACATTTAGAGAGATTCATGTTGTGACAACCACTAACCAAGATGGTTAATAGTGTACTAAGTAATCTTATAAGTAAAAATCTTGTATATTACAATTTAAATCTCAAAGTGTTTAAGATAAGAAAGAAACCTTATATTAGGATTAACACAAGAGAACTTAATAGAGTTTCAAGTAGAAAAGTATTTATTGTTATAAGACGAGTATGTGGACAGATTTTAGGGTTAGGGTTAGAATAGAGATAAGATATAGGACAGTATTATTATTATTAGTCTATGACAAGAGAGAGAGGGCATGTGACTGGAAGTCACATGACATAATGTCATAGGCCTAGAGAAATCTAGAGCGGTCTGGAAGGACTTAAAGTCTAGAAGGATTGGGAAGAGTCTAAGATTAGGATGACGTCAGGAGACATGGGTTCCTTATGGTGTACATATGGTGCATGCATGGTCAACGGAGATTCAAGAGTATGATGTTAGGGCACATGGACATGGCATGGTAGTCTTAAGGTAGACATATGGTAGATGAGTAATAGCTATGAGAACAAGGCATGGACATTAGGGTAGGACGATACACAGTCATAGCAAAGACTATGGATACTTTATATAAATAGTAGGTAAAATACTGTTGTGGCAACCACTAGACACAATGTCCAATAGTATTACTACAAGTAAATCTCTCAGTAGAGATATCTAGTAGGGAACACGAGTTGTGTATTCACAAGAGGACTTGACAGGGAACTACAACAGTATTCTACCTACTATTTATATAAAGTATCCATGGTCTGTGCTATGACTGTATATCATTCTACCCTAATGTCTATGCCTTGTCCTCATGGCCATTACTCATCTACTATATATCTACCTCAAGACCACCATGCCATGTCCATGTGCCCTGACATCATACTCTTGAATCTCCGTTGACCATGCATGCACCATATGTACACCATAAGGAACCCATGTCTCTTGACGTTATCCTAACCTTAGACTCTTCCCAATCCTTCTAGACTTTAAGTCCTTCCAGACCGCTCTAGATTTCTCTAGG
>Ga0157364_1008058_pt1 | contig 10899 bp, 4 predicted proteins | sample AttsexASBM2_FD_111476 | JGI IMG/M metagenome (GOLD analysis project Ga0157364, IMG submission 111476) | Fungus gardens microbial communities from leaf cutter ant in Ribeirão Preto, State of São Paulo, Brazil - Atta sexdens ASBM2 | ecosystem: Host-associated > Fungi > Mycelium > Unclassified ... | reverse complement strand
TTGATAATTAATGTGATATTATTACTATTATTGAATAAAACCGAAATTCTGATAATGATGTTTCAGTTATATAATTTGCTTATATAAATATATACATATAATAATTATTATTACAATCAAGATATACAATATTCATGAACCTTAAACGTATGGCATGGTTACATTTTTTTATCTCATATGAAACATTTATTGTAAAAAAATAATCTACTTTAGTTTGTTTAGCATTGTTATTTTTGGATTATTTATATTAATTCTGATGTGAAATGATTTAAAGAATTTTTAAGACAGATCGCTTCGCACATCGCTGATCATCGTTAGTGTCTCAAACTTATCATCACTTGTTAATCTTTAAATGCTCAGTGGTTTCAACCAATACAATAATAGTCGATACCCTCTTATGGATTAACGAGAAACGAGATCTTCTCGCCACCCAAACACTACGATCGACTAAACTATTGCATGTTGCATCTGTTATTGTCGCGTATAGAATCGATCATTACTGCTTAATTTTTATCAAAGTTATCCCCGGACAAGTTCAGTTTACTTATAATTTTATTTTAATTAATATTTAAGCAAAATAAATAATAGGATATAATTAAAAATAACGAATTTGCCAATTTTTAGTACATATAATTTTTATTAAAATCAGTCTATTACAATTTATTAGAAAGATTAGGGGAGAATGGAAAGGAGAAATCAAATTTTAAAAATTAATATTTTATATTTTAAAATCCTTAAATTTTTTATATTGATTAATAATTTTCACATATAATTTAATCACATATAATTTTAGAGTATCAACGTCTTTCCAGTATAAAATATTAAATATAAAATATTAAATTAATTATTGCTACGTCTGCAAACTTAATACGTATAAATAGACACTTGTATGATAAAAAAATATTTAAAAGACAAGAAATTAAGCACAAGAAATAGCGTTACAATTTTCGAAATCATATAATTTTTTCAGAACAAATGACAATAATTGGTCTTTAGTTGGTGTCAAAATTTCGAATGCATAACACGTTTGAATCTAGATAATATGGAAAGAAAGAAAAGACTTTAATCTTTTCTACTGGGCCGCTTTATACTTTACTACTCAGACCGCTAATATATTATCGCCGCAACTGTAATATATTTGACGTGAGTGTCGGAAAAATTAAAGCAATCCTTCTGCTGGTACCGCCGGTGGTCCAAGATCGCGAGCCGAAAGCAGGTCTCTCTCATGGTAATCGGAGATGCTTGGATACAAATATGTGCGCATTAATAGAGAGCGGTTCCACAAGGAACAGGTCTCAGGTCAGTTGAGAAAAAAGTATCAATTCGCGCGGATCTAGTCTTTTTCGCAAGTACGAGACAAATTAAAATTTGACTTAGATCAGATAATTTTGATCTACACAAACGTTAAATTTGTATTTAAAAATTATGTATTACAGATTTATTAAAATGTACAGAACAATTCAAAGAGCTCCATATTATATTAAGTAAATCTTTTCGATGTAAATCGATGTAAGCCTACAGAGGATAATTTTGAACAGATATGTCAATGAAGAGCTATTTATTTCTTTTCAGTTTTTACAATCGGCGAATGTCTGATACAGACAGTTAACCGTCTTCGCTATTCATTCTTCTTTTTTTGGAGATATTCTCATTCCTTGAAGGGGACACTCATCGGTACAACATAGATCTCACCGACATGGCTTCTCAAAGTAAGGAGTGGGAGGATTGAAAAAAGGGATGAGAGAGAGGTACAAGACGGGATAGGATAGAAGAAGACTTAAGACCCCCCATGGTAAAACCTCGCACTTTCCCACATGTGGGTGATCTCGTTTTATCCTGCCGACGAGGTTTCTTTTCACCTATGCATATTTTGTACTGTTTGAAAACGGATTTTTGTAAGATAAAATCAAGAATGTCCAAAAACTGAGCTCTCAAAGAAAATTTAAATATACAGAGTGCAAGTTTAAATTTGTTTTACAATATCTCTTTTTCATTATTTTAGCTGTGTTAATTATATAATAGAAAAATGAAGGAAAATTATTAACAAAAAAAAGAAATTAAAATCGATGTTCATATCAATTACTCCAAAATTTTTAACTAATACTAGTAATCATACAATGGTTCGTTTAAGTAATACATGTGTGATTCAGATTCTCAATCAGGCCTCACGAATCTGCGTATACCTGTATACCTGTCCGAAATAGCTTCCCTCTTTCGACCGGATGTAATGACTTTTTGGAATTCTTGTCGGTCATTTCGCGAATGTTAACATCTGATGGTTGACCGTCGACAAGATTAAAAATTAGATCGATTTATAACTCAGAACAAAAAAAATGTTTAAAGATATTAGATGAGTGATGTATAGTTATTTTTCTTGTTGGTTTTATTGAAAGGCTTTCACCTTGAAAAATTTTCGAGTGTTACTTTACTATTTTTAAAGAACTTATTTTCTGCAGTGGCCTTTCCTCCAATTGTGACAGTTAAGTAGTGTGAACCTTACAATTTTTTTTCATGAACTATGATCATGTTCTGCCATTCTTTCAGTATTGTCAAGACAATAATAATTCATTCTTTATGTATCATTGTATCTTTTTCTAAAAGAAGAAAAATTTCTAAATAGAAATTCAAAGTCATATTTTAAAGAAAAAGTAAATTTAGTATTTCCTTTTTAAAATATAATTTATCTTTATTGGATGTCATAAACTTAAAAGGAAACAAATAAGATGCTAATGGAAATTACAATTTATAATGGATAAGAATGGAAAGATTAAATATTCTTAAAATCAATTCTTATGTAAATGAGATTCGTTTTTGATAAATCGTATATGATGATGAATGTAAAAAAGTCTACAAATTGTATCTTATATAATTATTATATTACTTCGCGAATAATTAATTTAATAATATAAAATATAACAATAACAATGTAAAAATACTAAAATGCCGAAATACATATGATGGAGACACATATTTTTGTCTTTATAATATTGTAAAAAGTTATAATAAAAAATTAACATTTTCTAACAGAATATAAAATCTTTGCATTATTTGCTTATGTGGCTTGTTATATTTATCATTTCCATAATTTTGCACTTTTCATAATTTTCAAGCCGTTATCGCAGAAAATCAAATCCAGCTTGGAAAGAACATTCTAATCAGTGAAGAATCGTAGTTGCACGTGTGCATTCGAAGGAACGGCAGTAAGGGTGTCGCCGTTCGAAAAATGAGAATGCATTACCTTGACGCCTTCTCTCAGAGTTCTCGACGAGATCGACGTTGGTGGCTCTGCGGATAGCACTGGCGTCTGGATCTGGACGCTATTACCAAGGCAGAAGCGACCAAGAGAGCATCCCAGAAGCGCGATGGGGAAGAGGGCTCCTCTCCTCGCTCTTGGCAAGGCATTCCAAAACAAAGAGCCGCGATGCTGGTTCAACGGTGGACAATATGTAAATCAGTGGCTGGCCGTGGTCACGATGTCGCGACCTCGCCGTTCCGCTTCGGGCTACCTTTTCAATCCTTCGCCACCGCTGCCACTACCAGTTCGACTGTGCTTCCCTTAAGAGAGTCTAGAAGATGTGTAACCATGCGTAATGGTCGCTGAAAATTTCATTTGTAAGAAACATTATGGAAATAATTGAGAGTAAGAGCAGGATTTTATAATTATTTTAATATAACGTTATTCAAATATAACGTTAAGATCATATTTACTCTATTTAAATATAAATATTTAACAAATATTTAAAATGTTAACCTAGAAAAATGAGAACTTAATAAATTTAAATTTATTATAAGTTTATATAATGTTTTATATTTTAAAAATGTATCCTAAAATTGTATTCTATTTATAAATTATATTTTCAGCGAATTATATATTTTTATATGTTTTTTTTAAGAGACTGGATGATGTGCATTTGACAAAACATTGTTATAACACAATGTTACATGATAAATCACTTTCTCGTAATGCACAACTTTTAAAAGTAACCATGTTCAGTCAATTTTGGTGCATCGTCTGAATTGAAACCTCCTCCATGCGATATGGCTGATGACGCATGCACTGGTCAGGATGGCTTTAGTTCCCATGCATTTCGCGAGAACGATCGACAATTTACCACGACTCCACGGCCAACTTCTTGATCGTTCCTATCTACGGCAATTAGCTGTTAAAAGTGTTCGTGTGTTTCACCGGTTATCGCTGTCCCACCCACGTGCCTGAATCCACACGTTATCTCGCGACAAAATGCATCTCGTTCGACCGGAACAACTTGCCGAAAACGACGGTCCCGAGCTGCCGTAGTAAAAATGCCGTCCGTATACAAGACGATATCGATGTTGCGAAAGAGTGGTATTTCCATAATGTCGTTCGTCCCTCTTCATTCGACTCTACAGTCCTTCTTTTTCCTTTCTTCCGACCGATATCTGCGTTGTGTTCACTCTTCTAGGAAGCGGTCTCACAGTTCTCATGAACGGCACCTCTTTTCTCTGAAGCCATCTTACCATTGACCGAGAGAAAACGCGTTGCAATCGCTAACACGAGAAATAATTATAATTTGCGTTTTTATGCTTCTAATACGTATTCCCATTTTGTAATATAATACCAAGAGAAGATGTTTTTCTTTACTTTTTTTAAGTATCTTTTCTGTATAGATAATAATACTTGCTCGCATCCATGAATATTTTTGTACGAAATAATATTCATCTTTTTAAATATTCTGTGCTCGCACTTATACTTAATTACATTTTAGCAGAATCTGTTTTCAGTGAAAAAAAGATAGAAACAATTACATGCAAATTTATTGATTGAGGAAAATAATATTCATTATTTATCACATATCATAATGTCAAATAATTTTATCTGCTCAGATATATAAGAGAAAAATTACAAACAAACATGCGAAACGTAATATGAGTATTTTTGAAAACGAATAATTTTTAAGCAATTGTCATTAATATGTATTTAACTGTGATGAGGGACGTGCACGTATTTTACTGACGAAATAAGAATAGACTCTTTGTACTAGCCTATCGGCTAACAAGGCAAAATTAGTTGTGAAATAAATCTAGACTGTTTTAGAACGTAGTATCCATGCCAAGAGGGCGGGGGATGGAACCTATTAGCACAGCACCGCCCCTCAATCAGCAACAGTTAAGGATGACCGTATACCTCGTTTTTCTCGAATTATTCTGATTAGTGACTACAAAATTCAATTTCCTTACATTTTCACTGTTATCGAAGAAAAACAATTAATAATGTATGATTACTTTATAAAAAGAATATTGTATACAAATGTAAAAGTATATACGAAACTATATATATATATTATCGATTTTATATTTTTTTCTTGTGAATGAAATAATGAAATAATTTTTGTGATAAAATAATTTCTGTATATAATAATGAATGAAATATTCAAGTGACATTTTGTTGGCATAGTCGAGTGTCTGTTTCTAACAATACCGCGATAAGCTGCGAGAACTACTCAACTTTTGAAGTCTTTTGTCTCGACATTATTGAAAGTTGTCTTGAGGGCCACTAGGAATATAGTGGGAGGACGCCCTCAGGGTATTCGAGAATGGCGACGAGGCGAGGACGAAGAAGGACAAGGCGAGTTACATAGCGAGTGAAGAAGAAGAATGAATGGTGAATGGCGAAGACTCCCTGTAGCTGTCCATGCGGGCGCACTATCCTAATTACAACGAGGTCTGGTATACTTCTTTTTTTTTTTTCAAGTTGAAAGGAGCCGAAGTATTTGCCCGAGGCAATGGCGGGGGCTAGATTCCGGACCACTCTCAGGACTCATTTGGAGCGAAGTGCAAAAGGATCACCGTCGGCACATCGCCGTCGTTGATGGAGCAACTGAGAAACATGGAAGAGTAATAGTAGGAGAAACGAAGAAGAGATGAAGCATGTTTCGTAGTATAAAAAAACGTCGCAGTTTTCCCAGCCATTCATAGCGTTGACCGATCTTTTCGGCCTCTTCTCACGTCTCATTCATATCTTACCCTATAAGATTCGATCGTCGATCCCTACCTGCGCCACCGGCGAAGACACTGGCGCACCATTCTTCTTTGACGCTCTCTCCGACGGTATGTATGCGCCAGACTTTTCGAATTCCATTGCAGGAGACTCATCGACCGCTATCAATATTTTATTCGTTTAGTATAACAAATATATTTTGTAGTCGATATCATCTGATGTAATTATTACAACGTATTATTTATTACATTGTACAATTATTATAGTGTTTTGATATTATTGCATTAAATATAATGTACATTTTGATGATTAATTTATATTATTATTAACATATTATTTTAGATTAATTATTTTAGCATGCATTTATATTTATAAATAGCAATATAATATATTATCATGTGCATACGCAGTTTAAAAATATTTTCCAAAAAAGAATTTATAGCAAAAAATTTTAGCTAAGTATCGTATTATTATAAACTGAAGAATATCGTTTTTTTTTCTATACCAAGCAATTATCCTAACTTCTGAAGTAAAATTCTAGAATCGCCCTTCGGCTGTCAAACGCAGCGTAGATGGGCTAACGATCTTAATGGCTAGGCAAAACATTGACACCTTGGCGGCGCTCGGGAGACCACCTGGATGAGGATACCAAAGGGAAGGCGGGTAGGGATTGTTAAACACAGAATCAGCACGAAAGAAGTGGAAATCCTTATGAGAAAGTAAGTTGGACGAACGATGACAATGAGCTAACAGCGTGCGCAAACACGGCGGCTTGGGACAGAGCCGTACCTGGGCCGATGATCATGTACTTACGCGTTTCCTCTCAAACACCGACGACGTCAACAGCTCCGGAGACACGGCATCGAACACTGATCATGGGAAAAGGCAAATCCCGTTTGGTCAGGTTGAAATATTCGAACCGAATACTTGAGTAACACGTGCCAATGATCGAAGAATTGCTTTGCTAATACACTTATTAAAAAGCAAATATGTATGAAATATGTATGCAAGATAACTAGAAAATTGTTAGGATTAGGATTTATTACATGTCAAATCATTAATTTTGATTTATACACATTTCTTTGTGAGGATTTTGAATTTTTTTTTTTAAGAAATCGTATTGAGGAGAAAAAAGGCAATATTGAAATAACAACAATAAGATATCGAACGGTCTTTGGTTTAATATGCTACAACAGAATGGGCATTCTGAGGAGAGAGAAGCCCGTATTTTCAGATTACATATTTATACATAAAATTGTATAATTTACAGTTTATTACTATATTAAACTATATTATCAGATTTTTTGTGTACAATATATGAAGCGATCGCACTAATTAATCCAAATTTAATTTATTCTGTGTCGCGATATTATTAAAATTTTATTTTTACGGTCCTAATATCTCCTTATTTACAATTATCGGAATCTTTTAATTTTACGATAAATGAAAATATTTATTTAGACCGTATTTAATTTTTTATGCTAATTATTTATGCATTTTTACAAAATTGTGATAAAAAGAGACAGAGAGATCAGTTCAAAATCTGTAAAAGTTATCAAATCTCTTTTTAGGAAGTAAATGTAATATCAGTCAATTTTTTTATTTTTCAGTTATTTTATTTTTTCAAAAAAAAAAAATATGTTTTTATCAAAATTTATAAAATAATTTTCGCGACGAGATTTTTAGCCTCTAAAAAGAATATTTATAAAATAATTAATTTATTGATTATACATACGCGACATAATGTATCAATATTTATAAAAATCTATAAACTATTTTCATATTTTAAAATAATAAAATAAAAATATAAATAATGATCAAAATTTGATATAAATAATGATAAACATTTAGTTGCTATTTCTTGTTTTCTTCTTTTCCTATTTTTTCTTCCTTTTATTTTTTCTCTCTGTCTCTTTTTTTTTTGTCGGAACGGAAGCAAGCGTGGATCGGTTCGATGAAAATGAACAATTAGTCGCCTGAGGGATGTTCTAAGATGCATATCACAGACGCGATGATAAGAAAATAAAATATATTTTATGCGACGTATGTGTGCGTATAAATAATGATTTACGCATTAAAATTGCGTCGATGATACCTCGAACTTGTACATATGATTTATATGTTGCTACTGATATGAAAATTAAGTATGACAATACACACTTTAATACATTAGTTATTTGCAGATGATCGCACAGTAACTTTCTATTATGACCGATCTTTTAGAAAAGATCACGCGACTATGAACCGTAAGTACCAAAAAATTCTTCTGGTATTAGTTTTGAAGACTGCAAGGGCGTAAGATGTACATATACATATATATATATATATATATATATATATATATTCATATTAGATATATATATATATATTCATATAGATATATATATATATATATTCATATTAGAATATGATTTACAAATTTATAAAAATATTTGAAATGGAGTAGATCATGATATAAAAATATATCACATGCAGTTAAAAATTATATATATATGTATTGATTGTCAAAATAGCATTGTGATGGATTTATGGAATAAAATAAATTTGAATTGATGAAATTTTTATGTGATGTACCCTGTTGCCAATAGTCTTCAACAGTCTCGCATGTTATTATATTAATAAAAATGTCGATGTTGGCATAAAAAAATTATGTAAAAGAATATTTTTTAAAAGAATAATATAGAGTAAAATATAATACTAGAAGGATCTCATTTGCGAGTGAAATAATTGCGATCAAAAGTGCGAAATTAACCAGCCTCGTTAAGTTTCTGTGTATGATTAGAGTTCTTATACCCTGCAAAGGTACATCAAAAAGAGAAGCAGTAGCAACAGCGCGACACACGACACACGATATTCGTCGCGGGGATGCGTTCTTCTCCTTTTGCACGATAATAGTAATATTGTAATAATGAAACTCCGTACTCGCGAGCAAAATAATTGCACGTATGTACGAGGTCTTAATTGTGATATAGCCTTCTCTCTTTCATATACACTAGGCACTTTTAAGCTCAACTAGATACTTTAAATACTTTAATTAATCGGAGTGTAAAATCTTTATAAAAATAAAATAAATAATCTGAATAAATATGGATATACTAATATTATATATAATGTTTTACATATAATATGATTATATTATATGTAAACATATATATAAGTAGTCAATAAATTATTATATAAGATTGTGGAGAGTATGAATCGCTCGCGAAGAGAGTCCTTTCAACAGTGTTGTGGGAGTTGTGTGCATAACATGATACGTACACGCGCATCTAATTACGAGAGATCTAAATTACTGCGAGATCCAAAATATTGTGTTTCATTATGAATCTACAGCAAGATTGGATTCCTCCCTATTATCTATCTTCTTTCTTAGTTAATCAGTAATCTCTTAATCACTTTTCATTTTACACTGAGCATAGAACGTGTAATGTTAAGTATTATAAGTGTTCATATGTTCAAACTACTATGACAAAATACGACGTGAATAATCATTGCTTAAAAAATCAATTTAAATTTTTCGTAAAATTTACCTGTGACTTTCATTAATTGTTCCAATCTTATATGTATTTTTATACTTTATGTAACAATCATTATAGCAGTAGTGATTGTCACAATCTTATTCATATTGAGGAATATTATTTAAAAATTTGAATCTTTACTGAAAATCAAGCCAATTAAATCGTGACCATGTTCATAACGTATCGAAAGAAGAAATATCGAGCATAAAGGATATCACGTTTTTAGATTGAAGATAACCGTGATATGTAATAATTATCTCGAGAGTTATTTTATGTTCAATGTTAAATAATTGAGCCATTGAACTTACATAAAGAGAGATAATCCTACTTTGTTTCTCATATATAGAATCAAATACGCACGCGCGTTTGTAGGGCATCTTCGTGCGAAATCATAGTTTGTGTGAATATGCACGATTATGTGTATGTGGCCGTGAACTGCAACGGCGAAAGCCAATGGACCAATAACGACGCAGTTTTTTTCTTTGTTTCCTTTTTTTCTCCATTCTTGTTTCGTACGAAGTACCATTAAAGAATATCGAAGAGGATGGTAATTGAAGTGTTGGGAGCATTAATGGCACTTCTATTTCAAAGTTATCGTAGAAGCTTAATGTAGATACTGTGATGCGGTATATCAGTCGGTTCGACAATATTAGTTCTCATCGTCGATACCAACAAATAGCCCGATCTTTGTTGCAGAGACACATTTCGTTAAAATTGTGCTCTTTAAATGATAATTAGAAGATAATCGGAAGATCCTTCTATCCTCTTCCCTATATTTCTTCTTCTCAGGAAAATGGAGCCATCAGTAACTACGTTAATTTTGTAAGATGAGAGCGTCGTCTGGTAGCCCTTCTTCGGCTTTTTATGGATCTTCATAATTGTACAGATTACAGACGTAGGCGTAGATGTGAAAATACTTGTATCACATATTCGAGACCATTCATGTATTCGCGGAAAATCAGCCAGTCACGCAGATCACGGGACGTCATGTCTGTCATCGTTCGGAAATCAGATGTCATAACATCTCGAGTGACGTCCGGCCGTCGCGTTACACTACGTTCTTCTATAGCAACTTGGATCTCACATAGAACCTGAGAAAAGAGAAGCATCAGGACATTAAAAACGCTTGTAATTGGAAAATGTATTATGATAAAATTTAATATTTTAATAAAAATTGCCATTAAAATATTTCGCAATTGTTAACATCTATGTAAAATTACTCTAATTTTATATGTATATAAATGAAATTACTAATTTAAAATTATTTGCCACAAAAGTAACATATCTTGTATTTAAATGCGGGAATCAAGATAAATGTTGTTAATAATTTTTAATAGGCGATGACTGATTTCTGCAATCTTTCAAAATCTGTGTTTTCGAAATCGATGTACATAAAAAAAAAAC
>Ga0157364_1008057_pt1 | contig 10899 bp, 11 predicted proteins | sample AttsexASBM2_FD_111476 | JGI IMG/M metagenome (GOLD analysis project Ga0157364, IMG submission 111476) | Fungus gardens microbial communities from leaf cutter ant in Ribeirão Preto, State of São Paulo, Brazil - Atta sexdens ASBM2 | ecosystem: Host-associated > Fungi > Mycelium > Unclassified ... | reverse complement strand
CACACACACACACACACACACACACACACACACACATATACACACGCGCAGCCAAAGAAATAATATATACAATACAATTTAAAATCCCGCAGGGACCATCTCGATATATAAACGATAAAGATTTTAAATTTTCATATCTTCGTGCAGACTTCGAGATTTTAATCTTTTGTAATATTTAAATCGTCATTTTTCGCGACATCTCTCGCGGCTATTTAGATTTTACTTGCGTCAAATGTATTACGCGGAATAAATTGAAGAACAACGCGTGATTGACAATTAATTGATTCTAGAGCAACAAGTATTATAAGTGGAAGTTTTACATAGCATAGTTTACATTTATAATAATTCAAAGTACAATATTACACCTTCACTAGGTAGATGGTTTAGCTTACTCTCCACTCACTGATCACTCATGATCGTCATTGTTTTTGTATCGCAATTGCGCATATGATTTATGTGACGATTAACGCGGTCGATTAGTCGCTAGATAAATCGAAATACTACGCTTATAAACAAAAACTTATAATCGATGAAGGAAAATGTTTTAATTTTCGAATCGTTACCTACTAGCGAGCGAACTCTTAGAAAAATGAAAAACGACGAGAGTGAAAAAAATCGCCGCGGGGACATACAGGAGTCTATCCTTGCGGTTCTACGTCCCTTCGATCTGTGAATACTAACGGCACAATAACGATGATATTGTTTTTCTATTGGATTGGCGCAGTGTCTCAGTGTGCTTTGTCATTGTGTAACATTATATATGATACGAAAAGACCCAAAAATTACTCGTTATACGGCAGTACGGGAAAATGTAAGACATTCGCCACGAGAACCTATTGGAAATTTGAGGGCACAGCTTTACGACGATGATTGCTAATACTTGAGATAAAAGTCAGAAGGTAAAAACCATACTGTGTACTAACAATATTCCAAGAAGGACCTCGCCAAGTCTCCGGAACATTGTAGCGATTTCGTCGTAAAGAATGCGATTGTGAAACGTGAATCGGATGTAAAATTAAAATTTTATTAAATTAAGATTTGATTAAATAAGGATTGCTATATCAATCTCTGCATACTGTCTTGGCACAGAATAAAAATGAATGAACTTCTCAATATGTAGAAAAAATACAAGTGATAAACATATTATACAATATTATACAATAATGACAACGACGAAATTGACGTAGTTATACAGATTATTTAACAGAATTACGTGCAAATAATTGTTACAAATAAGATCAGAATAAAAATTTGTTGCCGACATAACAATCGTTTAAACTAATAAGAAATGAATTAATAAGAAATTTCAAATAAGTTTTATTGTTTGACAAGAAATTCTTTATCTTTCTCGTTTTTTATCTTTTTCAAATAACAGAATCTTCTTTGGGATTCTTATAAAAACAGATAATTTAAAAAGTTTTGGTAGAAATTTATTTTGTAAAATTATGAATTATCTTCATTTATTTGACTCATAAATCTCTTTAAATTTTTATATTTCTCTATTGTAGAGAGCAATTAATGCAAATAGTTTCAAATTACTTAATCTCTTCGTCTAAATTAAAAATTCAGTTTTACAAAACGAATTCCTGTAATTTTTCTTTAATCGCTTAATTCTCGCGTAATGAAAAAACGACTCATTACTTTTGGAAAAATGTCATTGTAAATAATTAAAAAATTATTCGAATCTAATAATCCAATTTTTCCTTACATAGAAATAAGGACGTTTTAAATTCTACATTGTTAATAATTATACAAAAATTGAATATTATTAGAGATATATTATTAGAGATACCATTACACCGATTCACTTTTCCCCCTTCGCTTTCGATGAACATACGTGATCCAAAACAATGTTTGGCATACAGAACGTACTTGTTAAGCGCTACTTAATTGTGGAGCAACATTAGCTGAATTTACTGCCATCTTTTTTTGGGTCTACGTACGTTTGAGCACTACTGCCATTTTCCAAAGGATAGACACATACGCGAATGAAAAGCCTGTCTATAGTGTAATATAACATAAGAAATAAAATGTAAATTTATCGCAAATTTATTTCCCTCCTATCAACAAATTCCCAAATCTTCCAGAATTTCAAATCGATTGTATAATGTATTTATGTTTCAGTTAATTTCAAAGCGACGTAGTTTTATAGTTGAATAAAAAGTAGGACGAAATATCCAATATGCAATGCAAATGTTTTACGTGAGCAACAAAATATAAACGTATAAACAAAATTAGCCTTTTAGTTGCGTCTGAAGCTTAATATATAAACTCTCAATTCGATACATCTTTTTTATACATTTAAAATTATACTCTCTCGGTTGCAGTTTCGCCGCGCCGCACAAAGAACTATTTCTCCTATCATTACACTAATTATCTGAAATAAACAGCAAACCCTTTTTAAAGTATGAGAAAAGATATTGAATTTGTAATAATCGCTATATCAAGTAAAAAGAAATATCTTTCTGTGACGAAAATCACATTAAAATCATGTTCGACAACGATGTTATCCGCGCGCGCTACTTGCCATTACGCATCTCGATTGTCGCAAATGATTTCAAATTTTAAACGCGCGAGCTTCGTCGACGTTGGAGGGAGGGGTGGGGGGAAAGAAGGGGATAAAGTCCTTATAAAGAGTCACGTCAATCTTGTACAAATTTTCATTGACTTTGAAGTAAAATGGCGGAACCAATCATCGATGCTATTATATCCTCACTTTGAGTATCGCGAACACTGGTGATTTAGATTTTAAAAATTGTGAGAGTTGAATTTATGTTAAATTATATAATAATATTGACAAGTAGAATTTATGTTAAATTTAATTAAATTAATAAAATAACATTTTCATTTAACAATACTTTTATTTTACAATAAAATGTCTTGCCATCGTCAAACTGTTATATACTGATAATTTTAAACGCTCATTTTGATAATTATATGATTGACAAAATTAGAATGTTGTGTAGAATTATTTTCAACGCTTTTCTACCATATAATATCTATATTTTTTATATAATTTTATATAATTCGAAATTTTATATAATTTTATATAATTTTATATAATTCGAAACCTTTATAATAATATATAAACCTTTATAAAATATATATTATCTATTTATAATTTTGATACATCTAAAATAATTTCATCATATTATTAATCAAAGCTTCCATAATTTTACGCTCTACGATTTCTAGCTTCGTGGATATCGGGCTTAATAAAGTCCCGGTTAGACACCATTTTATTTCAGATTGATGCGACTCTCTTAAGCCCGATGTTCACGATGCTAGAAATTGGTCCGAAATCTCGAACAGAGAAAAAATTAATAAATCACATTTGATCACATGACCATTGCGATTGGTCAATTTTTTCTTCATCTCGGACCGATTTCTAAGACCGTGAACACAAGGCTTTATAGAGACTCTAGAGAGGGATAGGGGGGGGGCTGTTGAATGCAAATTAAGGCTCTCTTGCGCACAATAGAAAGAATAAAGAATTTCGGAATAAAGAATAAACGATTTTGGCTGCGGTCCACTTGATGCTACGAATGCTTCGAAGCATTTTTTGATTGGTCAGTTAATAAAATTCTTTCTTCCGATTGGTTATTTAAAAATTTCGAAGTATTTGTAACGTCAAATGGACAGCGATCCTTTAATCTATCAGAAATCGAACACATCAGAATACACAAGCCCGGTTATTCCATCTTTTGGTAAATTTTACTTATTAGATAAATCTGGCAATCCGCGCATGTGATTGGGTAATCTTGCTACTTACCCAACAAGTAAAATTTATCAAAAAGTTGAAAATCGGCCCACAGTTTCTTAAAAGAGATCATCCCATTTTTCATGGATCCGTCAAAATAAGACACTTCTAGTGCCTTAGTAAAACATTGAGATGGCTTCTCGAGAACAGATTTCTCTTCAGATTTCTCTGCAGTCACTCACTATGATGCTTGAGTTTTTCCAACCATATGTATGTGTCAACCAATTAGATTCTGTGTGGAGCCATTCATCAATGACCAATCGGACGGGCACTCGAGTGAATGAATCGCAACTGAATTCGAGTAGCTGATAAAGTATTTTTAAGAGCCACTTAAAATCATTTCAGTAATAAAAATTCACAAAATCAAAATTGACGCTTGATATTCGTTAATTTTGATCATGTGATCCTTTTTATCGTTAAAATGATTGGTTTGGGCTCGAAATGTATCTATGCTATAATAGGAATTGCTCGCATTAGCATTCACTTTGTAGATATAGGCTGTGTTCCAAAATTCACTGTCAGTGCTGAAAATGTATAGTACATGTAACGTAGCCTGTAGATTTTCAGCGCTGGCAATGAATTTTGGAATACAGCCGTAGTTATACAAGTGGGTGTCTGGATGATGGCCGCCTGACGTTTCACTTTCGTTGAGGTATACCGAGTTGGTTTGGCGTGTGCGTTGGTGCTTACCCGAGATCGCGGTGAATCGATGCCGGTGATGAGCACTCAGCTGCTCGACTGATCCATTTAATTCTGAACGAGTGGTACGGTGAGAAATAACGGCATTTATGCCCGAGAGGTGAGAGAGATTGATCTCGTAATGCCATGGGGGCAGATCAGCGGCATCGCCGGCTGGGGTTAGGAATCGTCAACCCGGGTCGTGCAAATCCGTAAATTCATTTGTTTTATAGGAACACAGCCGACGGTATGAGTAAGTCCGGGGAGGACAACCTGAGGCATCTGAACTTCCAGCAGACTGTGTAAGTTTCTTCGAGAGATCTTTTAGAGTTTTTGAGCTTTTAGAACTTTTAGGACCATGGTATGAAGTCTTATGTCTCTAACTGTGACAAAAATAAAAATATTGTAATTACCACTTTCCATTAAACTCGAGAAGACAAGTAGAACAGAGCAACTAAAAAATAGATGACTTTTAATATTTATTAAATCGCAAAAATATGATACCAATATATATGGATCAGATAACATAAATAATATGTTTTATTTTTACATACTATATAACTAAAATAAATTAAACAAATTGCTTGTGTTTCTAAAATTTATTTATGAATTTATGTTAAATATTCTTTTATTTATTTTAATAATAAGTAATACTTTTACTTTCAACTCATCCTATGTTTTTGATATCCTTTATGAGAGTTTAAGGTATATTATATTGATTAATATATTTCGATAAAATATCATGGTTATGCTTCTAGGTTAATCATAAGCTATGTTTACATCATGCATTTATTAGGCCTATAAAACAAGTATTTATCTTATAAGTTAAATAAAAACATCCATTGTATAAATCACGGATTAAGTGCATGGTACAAATGTAATATAATCTGTTTTTATTTCAAGATCACCTTAAGTAATATCTTGAGATGTTAATATAGTTTTGTGATTGGTTTATGATATTTTAAGACTTTACTTAAAATAATCTTAAATATAAAAACCTAACTATGAATACTGGCTTTAGAGTTTCTTTAAGACTTAACTAGTATTCATAGTTTGATCTTATTTTAATACTTAAATAGTCTCAAAATGCTAATACAGCTTGATGAATGTATTTATATTCTGCTCTTATTAGAAGATCATTTTAATTAATGTCTTAAAATACAATATGGCTCTCTGATTAATTCATGACATCTTTAGATTATACTTAAGATAGTCTTAAATATAAGAATTGACTGTGAATACTAGCCAATGATTGATTTATAACATTTTAAAAAATATATTTAAGGTGATCTTAAATAAGAATCATAAATATCAACTTGAAAAAAGTCTCTATTCAAACATGCTTAGCATTTCTTTATTAATATATACTTTGTATTGTTTATTTGATATTTCTTTCTTTTTTATATATATTAATAATAAGAAAAGAAGATATAAATAACATGTAAGTTTTAATTTGTATGAAGATTTTGATATGTAGCATTCTATTTCTACAGAGAGTTTAGTGGACAGGAGGATCAACATTCAGTTGGATTATGTAGCACAAATGTGACCATTATCCCTTCCCCTGGTGATCATAATCATGGTAGTTCTAAAGTGAAGTTGAAAAATATTGTTGACTTCACATGGGATCACCATCTTTACACAGGCCAGTTATTGGCTGTTCATGTATCTGGAAAATATTTAGCTTATGGTTTAAAAGGTAATTTTTGTTAAGATTGAAGTTTGCTGTTTGCAATGGTTTTTTTTGCAAATTGAAATGCTTTATACAATGTTTCAATAAAAAAGTTGATTTTATTTAATTAATTATACAACATATATCTATAGAAGCTATTCAAATTATCATACTTCTATTTAGATAAATTTTCCATCCTTTTAGTTGGTACCGGTGGTGGGGTAGTCCGTGTTGTATACAAGGATTTAGAACATAGATCTCTACTGCGAGGAATGCGTGGTGTTATTCAAGATCTTGCATTTGCTCATGTTGCTAATGCAATTCTTGCGTGTATCGATTATACAGGATCACTTTTTATACACACAATTGAACCTACACCGTCTGAATTATTATGTAGTTTAGTATTACAAGTAGACGCAGAAGATGTTTCTCCAACTAGTCACAGAGTGATCTGGTGCCCATACATCCCGGAGGAGGATGCTTCTGACGGAGATGAAGTATCAAAATTATTAGTCCTAACACGTGGTTCCAAGGTTGAATTATGGTCGGTTGCAACAATAGCATCAAACTTTAGATCAGTAGAGGTAATGTAATATATAAACATATATTCCATAATTTTTATTACATATGAAACATATACGATAAATAATTCTCAATTTCTTTTCTAAATAAGGCAACAGATCCAGGTGTTAAAGAAAGTGGTGGTATGATGGAAATTAATCAGCACTCGGGAAGTATTGTTGAAGTAGCCCTTAGTCCAGACGGCACTGCATTGGCAACGGCTAGTACAGATGGAGAAGTAAAATTCTTTCAAGTCTTCCTTCATAGTAATTCTCACAATGGCAACCCGCAACCACGTTGTTTACATCAATGGAGGCCACACGGAGGACGGCCCATTTCTTGCCTGTTTTTCCTTGATGATCATAAAAATTATCAACCTGAGTGAGTATTTTGAAAATACATTGTATGTATATTTTTATTCGATAAATTGAATATAATTAAAGGAAATATTTATTTTTCAGTGTTCAATTTTGGAGATTTGCTGTGACGGGGTGTGACAATAATTCAGAACTAAAAGTATGGTCGTGCGAAATGTGGACTTGTTTACAAACAATCAAATTTGCTCCAAATCCTTCCACGGGCAAAATACCGGTACTAAAAGCAGGCTTAGATCTTGGTGCTGGATATCTGTTTCTATCAGACATATATAATAAAATTTTATATATATTAAGTCTTACGAAAGATAAAAATGAAGCGTTAGCTTGCATAAGCACGGTATCAGAGTTTCTCCTGCCATATCCAATTCTAAGTTTCGGAATTGTCGATGCTGATCAACGTAAAATACGGTCAACTGGCGAATCATTAGAAGATCTATGTGAAGAGATTGAAGAGAATGAGGAACAACTTGTTATTTACATGTATCTAGTCCAACCAAAGTCATTACAAGAATGTCACATTGCTTTTAAACCTGCCTCACAAGCAAGTAGCAATTATCTTATAGATACACTTGCTCATGATACACTGGAATATTCTGAAGATATGCCAGATATGGGAACTGTTACTCACAACGGTATGTCCGGAGAAAATTGTGAGGGAGAACGATCTTTATCTTCAGCAATTGAAACAACAATTAATCATAATACTGGTGGCTTAAACTTAATGACGCCTGATGCATTCAGTTCACCTGCAAAAAAAGATAACAACGAATTAGAGTCTAATCCAGGAAGTCCAGATTTGAGAAAAGTCTTATCAAGTAGTCCTCTTGCACAGGCGGTGCAAGCTTTGAATGCATCTGACCCACCACTAGTAAAAAATGATATAGAAGAGCAAGCTCCTGCAAGTTGTGGAAGCAGTCCATCTAGAGAAGTAAGAGAAATCTTATCTCTTACTAAACCAGATGAAGAAACTGATATCGACGGCAAACCGGAAATAAAATCGAATGCCGATGAAGATTGGTCTAATATCCCGATGGTCTTACTTAAAGATGTTAGTGTGCATGCGATGCAAGAGTCTGAAGAATTTCCCGAAGATGAAAATAATATGCAAAGACAAAAGACAAAAGAACCGAAGACGTCGTCCCTTCCTACCGATGATCCTGGATTATCATGGCGAACAAACAACGATATTGAACTAAACAATAAGTTGAAATCTATTTTAGATATAATTCAGGATCAGCGTCAAGAATTAAAAGAGTTACGTACAGAGGTTACTAGATTACGGCAAGAATCCCCAATATCCACGCGAATAGAATCGGCATTGGCGAGAATGTCTCAGCAACAAAATGCGAACTTGGAACAAACTCTATATGATCAAATGACTCGTCAACATGAATTTCTAAATACATTTGAAACAACAATCAAAGATAAGATTGAAAGTACCTTACCGTGTATAGTTGAAGAAACAGTAAAGCCTTTGAAGCATCAAATGAGACTAGACGCAAATCAAATGGACGAACTCTTCCAGAAGAACATAAGTGAATTGATAAATAGTTCACATGTAAAAGATACCTTAGCTTTGACAGCTGCAAATGCAGCAAAACCAGCTTTGGATGTTGCTTTTAAAGAAGCATTTACAACTGTCCTCTTACCTAATATGGAAAAGGTTTGCCAAATTATGTTTAAACAAATCCAAGACGTCTTCATTAAAGGTACTCGCGAATGTAAGTTATTCCATTAATATGAGGACAATTAAATTATTTACTTCAATGTACTATGTAACATTTTTTTTTTTAGATTTACAACATATCGATACAGTTATCGATAAACAGAATCAACGTCATAATGAGCAGTTAAGCGAAACATTATCAACATTGGTACGCGAAGAAGTACAAACTGAATTGAATAGAGTTTTAACGACGATGCAAGATAATACTATACGAGCAGTTCGTGATTCTATACGAGAAAATCTAAATCAGCAACTTACAGAAATTTCTACTGCGCGGTAAGGATAAATCTGAAATTTAACATTAAAAGTACTATCATGAAGATATTATTAAAACACTTTATTCTTGAAACCTAGATCAAGAGCTACAACCCCTGCTATACCTGTAACCGCTGTAGCTGATGCTCAATCACGTGTTATGTCTCTTCTTCAAAGAGGTCAACTAAACGCTGCTTTTCAACAGGCTTTGAGTGCAAGTGATTTGGGATTGGTAGTATTAGTGTGTGAAAAAACAGAACCTTCAAGAGTATTTTCGTGTACAGCACAAGGTTCACGATGCATTTTGCAGCAACCCGTGATTCTTTCTCTCGTACAACAATTATCTGCTGATTTAGGACATCGTACAGAATTGAAACACAGGTATTTATTATTTTATAATTTAATATAAATCATGAAAAAGATATTGTATAATACACATTTGTAAATATTATAAAATATTTTAAGTATATTTTTAAGTATATTTAAGTATATTTTAAGTATATATTTTTTAAATAAAAATACTTCTTTTTAGGTGGCTGGAAGAAGCAATATTGAATTTAGATCCAAGTGATCCCGTAACACGAGAACATATGGGCACAGTGCTAATGACTCTACAAAATCAATTGGCTACATTTGTAGCAAGTAATCCGAATCATCGATCGACGAGCCGCATGAAAATGCTCGCTATGGCTACACGTGCATTATTAAGTCAACATCCTTGACCATCACGTTTGTGAGATTATTCAAGTACATGATATAAGATTTTTTATGTTCTGTTTAAAGACTACTTTTGTCTAAAAGCAATATTAACAAAAGTCATGTTTAAGACTGTGTGTGGTAGTAATTTTCATATAGAATATACAGATACAGATGTATGCGAAGCCATTACCATTCACACTACTTTAACAAACATTTAGATTCAGTTTAGTTCTATTTAACAGATACACACATGTATTTAATACGTCGTAAATTTTCATTTATTTTTTATGAGCTTAAATGCTTTAATAAAACTTTTTAAATAGTTTTTACATAAGCTATATTTAAAAAATAAAATAAAAAATAAATTGAAATTTAAAAAACTGTAAGTTGAGCACAATGTTAACGATATAGATTAGTATTAGAAAATGGTCAGTGCTAAGTCTAAAAGAAAATAATTTTTTAATTTCATACTGTTAAGTTCTGCATAAACAATGTTACATTCTACATGTGTGATTACTAAAAATAAATTTCACTTATAAGTTGATAGTAAAAATTACAAATATTTCTTCAAATTTTATAATCTCAACATAGTGCATGCATTTCATAATATATATTTAATCATATTTGTATGAAAAAATGCGTCTGTAAAAATTTTTATTAAAACTAACTTTAAAAGATTTTGTCTTAATAATTGTTTAGAAATATAATTTTTTGACCGAAAAAAGATTCTATTTTTGTGACTAGCAATTTGTGAACTAGAAAAGGTCTATATTGGAATAAATAAAAATAAATGTCATGATAATTGTAATATTCAACTGAATAAGATAAATGTGGAATTGTTTTACTCATATATGATTTATATGATTGAGTTCAAATATTTGTATCTAATAGAAAGAGATTGTTATTTAATTACATAGTGGTAGATCAATTTGTAAGCTGCTTAAGAAGCTGCTTAAAAACTATGAGATCTTGATATGCCAAAAAATCATCATGTCAAGGTTGCATTTTGAAAGCTTCAGCTTTTTTAATTTAAAATTTTTTATATTAAATTTCTCGTTTTTCGTTGCATATATGTGTGTGTATATATATATATATATATATATATATATATAATATTTTATTTTATATATTATTATATTATTTTATATAATTTTTTATATATTATTATATT
>Ga0157364_1008055_pt1 | contig 10902 bp, 2 predicted proteins | sample AttsexASBM2_FD_111476 | JGI IMG/M metagenome (GOLD analysis project Ga0157364, IMG submission 111476) | Fungus gardens microbial communities from leaf cutter ant in Ribeirão Preto, State of São Paulo, Brazil - Atta sexdens ASBM2 | ecosystem: Host-associated > Fungi > Mycelium > Unclassified ... | reverse complement strand
TCTCTCTCTCTCTCTCTCTCTCTCTCTCTCTCTCCTCCGGTGCAACAAATACATCGCGAAATCATGTAAATCACGTGGAACGACTGCCGGAAATCATCGTTTCTCATTTGAAAGTAATTATTTGTACCGTTTCCTAATGACCGGCGATTTACGTAAGTCGGCAAGTCGTCGACTGACCGGTTCGCAAATGATTCAATGACTATCAAGAGAAGCGTCTCTTTATTTGATTACAATGTTTAACATATCTATTATCGATGCTTATGTTGTTTTTCTCCTGCTTTTCGCGATTTACCGATGATGAGACACGTGCTCGCTCACGTGGATGTTTAATTACAAAGCGCAACCTTTTAACATTTCTATTACTAATACATATCTTATAACTTAATATCTGTACGAGTATAATGATTTATTTATTATGCATACGTCGCGCTTTTGATTTTACTCTGACATAATTCCAGTTGCACTTTGATATTAATTATATTGATTGTGATTCAAGAAATGTATACAATATTTTGACAGATACGGATATAAAATAATACAAAACAATGCCAGTCATTCACATAAAAATATTACCGTGATTATTGTTCGTCAATAGTCTTCTAAATTAATCTTATATATGTGAAATAAATGAGTTATAAATTTTCTTACAAAAAAGTGTTTGGTGTAAAATTAAATTTTCGCGAATAATTCAAAAATGACAAAACTCGATATATAATTCGTATAATATGTTGCAATTTGTATAATTAAATTTTAAACTAACAACTGAAAATTGTCAACTTGTATTTTGCTTTAACAATGTTTGTCTCGATCAGCGCTTTCTTAGTTTTCTTTGTTGCCAATCGTTATCACGTATGAGCTTAACAAGAATTACGTGATTATTTTAAATTTTCTCGAAAAAAAATCGAAAGCAAGGCAAAGTGGCTAAACAACATCGAATGGTTCGATGGTTTTATCGCAATTTCGTGCGCGAGGTTCTTACGTAAGTTAGGAGAACCGGCCATTGACCACGCTCGTGATGATTATCTACGACAAGATGACGCACTCAACCGATGCGTGTTAAGTCGTAATGTGCCATTAATTGTAATCCTTTTTTTTCGCGTACTTGTTTTAATTATGAAACAGTTACTATATTGACACGTATGTACATATACAAGTTGTCAGTGCTATTAATCTTAACGAGCTCTATTTCGTAAAACAAGTCTCACATTTGTATCTTGTCGATCTTGAGAATAAATCTGTTTAATAAAAGCGTTTAATAAATAACGAAATAAATAGAGTTGAAATCTTTATTTTTTAGGAAAATGCGTTGAAGTCTTTAAACTTAGAAATACTTTAGATTTATATTTCTTTATTTTAAATTGATTAAATAATAAAAGATATATAAGTTTATGAAAACGATTTATAGTTTTTATTGTACGTAATAATTACAGATAAGCTGAAAGGACATTACAGCAAGAGTCTTCGTATTGTTTGCAAGTTCTGCGCGGATCTTAGTTTGATAATCGATGATCGTCGGAGTAATTCCCTCATAAATAGCCGGCGCACCCAACATTAACCGCGAGTAACGCGAGAAATTATGAAGCATCGTTAATTCCTTCTTTCCCATATTATCTATATTGAAGCTAATTAATTCCTCTCGTGCTGTAATCGCGCTAAATAATATTCAAGCATATTAGAGCTGCATGTAAATTAAGTCTGCACGAATTAAGCGAACGCTGTCGTCCTCTTGAAGAATCTCTCGAAAACAAGACGCGTAAATGCGCGCATTAAAATTATATTCTGTAAAATTAATGTGGTAAACGGAAAAAGAAAAGAGAAGGGTATGTTACTTGAGTAAATAGAGACCCGAGCGTAAATCAAAAGACGCTGCTCGCGTACCGTGAATTTACCTCGCAACGACGTGATTAATGTAAATTAGAGTCGTCAACGCATTCTGCGGCCGTTCGCTTTAATTCAACAGAATTATCCTCTTGCACGCGTCTTCACGAGCACGCGTATTCTTTGTCTTAAAAAGGTAATTGCACGGGATAACAATGTCCTTGGGCGTCTTGACTATACTTGACTGGGATCTTACCTTGTGGCATCGTACGAGAGGTAGAATGATGGCCATGCAGAGAAGGACAAGGGCGCGAGTCATTTTGCATAAAAATATTCCTGACTGGTTGCGTCACATCGCTGAAACAGAAAATTTCGTCTCATAAGTGGGAATGAAGTGAGAGTAATTAGTAACAATACAATGGACGCGACAATGTGAAGTACTTAAAACTCTGTCGCTCTCGACATTTATTTATTTAAAAATATATTTTAAAAATTACCGTTTTCTTTTGAATCCTGAGAAGTTAATTAGGGCGATATCTGTCTATTTAGTGTCATTAACAAGATAAAATTCATCTCTCAACATTATCTTTTCCCATTGTCGCTTGAATTAACAAAGGAAAAAAAGGAGAGTCGCGTCTATTATTTGCGAGCGGATGAAAGAAATATTTTATCCGCCGGTGCAATGAAGAAATCATGAGATTATATAATTTTTTGCCACACCCTCGGTGAAGCGAAATGTGAAAATGAAGATTCGAAATTAACCGTCGCGATGAGTTCACGCATGCATGAAACTGAGAATTGCCGTATCGCGCGAAGAAACGAGAGCGCGGCGTTGAATATAACGTGCGCGAGTACGACGGGGGCGATCCCGGAAGGAAAGTTTCGCTGCATTCGATTAACGCCGAATAGACTCGTGTCAGAAGCTTTGAACATACTGTATCTACAGACAGTGTTTTGCGCAGAAACTGATCTTCGATCGCAAAAAAAAACCAAAAAGGAGAAAGAGAGTCGACGACCTCCGAACAGATTCAGAATTCTTTCAAGAGTTCCAAATTCAAAATTCTGAAAAAGATTCTTAATACATTGGAGTTCGAAAATTACTTATTGATAAACTCTTATAAAATTAATATTTGTAAAGATATTATTTATGAAAATTTTATTTTAAGAACTTAAACGTGAAATGCGAAATAGATGTAAAATTTTGTTTGAATAATTTTGTTGCTTGTAAATCTCGATTAAAATTAATTAAGATTTAGATTATTTTATTGGATTTATATGATTAGAATTATTTTTTTCACATATATAATTAAAAATAAGATTTAGTTAAACTATAGTCAATTTAATATCAAATTTAATTTTCTTCAGTTAACATTTATGATAATAATCTTGAATTGTTGATATCACTATAACTATTTTATAACAGACGAAATATAAAGTTATAAACGTTTAGAAAGAAAACAAGATCATTAAAATAAATTAAATAAAGCTATTAAAAAAATAATAGCATGCACGGAAGCTTATTATTTATGTAAATTTATCAAAAACATGTTCTAAACTTCTTGATATTTAAATATAGCAAATATAAAACAGCAAAGTTAATATAATTTACTTTGATTCAATTAAATGAGTTAAAAATCTAAATGTATATAAATATCAAAATATAAATATCCAACTGAAACATATTATCGAAAATATTATATCTTAATATTATATCTTAATTTGTTTTTAGTAAAAAACTAGAAAAAGATCACGCCTCAGAAAGATTAATTTATTTCTTTTTAAATAAATTTGTGAAAAAAAATACATATATATATATATATATATATAATTGAAAATAGAAACTTATAAAATCTCTGCACACCTTAATTATAACATCATTTATCTTTTTATATTTGACAAAATTTATTTATTTAAAATTATTGATTTTTTTCTATTTATAAATTAAAAGATAATATTAAAACAAAGGAACACATAAAAATCAACAAATATATCAAAATAACTTTATTTTAATGCTTAAAGTCAATAAACAGTTAAATTTTGTAATTATAAATCATCATTTTAATATCAAAGTATGTCATTTTTACTTTCTCTTGACTTGGCATGGGAAGATCTAACGAGAGCAATTGCAACAGCTTTTTTTCTATTAAAAAACATACTTTGTATGATCTATATCTGTGTTGAGAATATATTGTATTTTACGGAAATAATCATTAAAAGAATCGCGAATCAAAGAGATTAGCTCGCGGATGGAGAAATCTTCGGGATTAACGAAAGCAACGGAGTTTCACGCGGCAGTGAAAGAGAAAGAAAACACGTGTCTCACTGTTTTAATAAGGAATAATGATCTCTCCAACCGAGTAATATATTCAACCTTCGTGCAATAATGACAGTTTCATAGGTCATAACCGCAAGAATACGATGCTATGAGATTCACATAGCTACGCTATAGAGAAGGGATCTATTGTGCTGCTTCGTTTATAAATTCTGATCATCACTGATCGAAAATTATTCATGCAATCGTTGAGTAATTATGGGACTATGTCATATTCAAGTATACCGCTTGCGCACCTTCGTATTGTTATTCGTAATAGCTATCAATTTATAAGAATTTCTAAAGAAGAATACTGCAGCATTCTATTTCTTTCCTCTCCAGTAAATATCCCTTTACGATTGGATAAATGCATACAATCAGCAACTTTTGGATGCTGCGCAAAATATTTTTATTGCAATCATTAATTTTGGTTCTGAATAAAATTAATTAATTAATTTTATTTTCAAAATTGTTATATATATCAGTTTCTATCATGACATTTTACAAATTATTCATATGTAGCAAAGAGAAGTATAAAATTATAAAATTAAATTATACAAATTTTGATTGTTAACTATAATAAAAAATAAATTATAATAATTATGTATTGATTTAAATAAAATGTCAATAGTGATAATAAATAGAAATTTATCTAGTAGCATCATAGAATTAAGACAATAATTGCAAAGATATTTATATCAAAAGAAAATTAAAAATTCTCATGCATAATATATTCTATATATAATGCAAAAGAGTTATCTTTGTAACATCTAAACGTTCAGAATATAGTCAGAATAGAAAAAAAATGCTTTCACGTAGAAGTTAGCCGAACAATAGAACATAAGTTTAGGCCATTGTTCGCGTTCTCAGTATGACAACTAATTAGTTTTACATTGCTTAATTTTTTCAAATCAAATTTAGAAATTCGCGCAAAAAAATTGCAAAGCGTAATACATATTTAAGAAAACAATAAATAACACACTGATGTAATAAAAGATAAAAGAATGAGTAATTATTTTGGATGACTGGCTTATGCCAAATTATAAAACTAGAAATCGCGTGAATAATACAACGTCGTTTTTTTCCTAACCTTGAAGGAACGAGTTTGGGCGATGTCTTGCATTATCAGTGTGACATTTCACTTATCTTATTGTTACTTAAAATGGTTGTACTAAAAGAAATTTTTTTACAAAGCAATCAATTTAATAACAACTTACATGAGAGGATAATAAATATTAAATTATCCCAAATAAATAGAGAGTCAATTTACGTGGACGAAAGAACTCTGCGTAGTGTCTAAAGTGCATTTCACAATCCTAAGAACAAACTGTGAGAAAATAACGGATATTAAATTATCCTATAAAAATGTTATAAAAATCCAGTTTACGTAGACAAAAGAATACCTATTCCTTTCATTTGACCTCGAAATAAATTTGGGTCATGAGTTTGGGTTCGCGATAACGCCTAATTTTGTTTTATTGTTTTGCAGGTGAACAAAACAAATATATAATACTGGTCCTCTTTCTTTGACGTTAATTAATATAATCGGCAATTGTAGGTTATAAATGCCAGCGTTACACACGGAAAGTTGAAGATGCCAAGTAAAGGGCAACTGGTTTTAACGTTTTATACGTGGTCGAGAGAAGAGAAAGACAAAAAGAAGAAAAGATGAAGAAATAGAGAGAGAAAAAACGAGAGGAGGGTATCTCGATTGCGAAAAGCAATTCCTCGCCAATCTTTGCCTTCCTCATTGAGAAGGCAAATGACGCGATTCCATCTACGAGGAAATCGAAAGCGAAGAATAAAATTGAGTTGATTTTATATCGCCGAGTGCATGTTCACTTTCTTTTCGGATTAGTTAAAAGATCATGCAACGTTTGGGAAGTAGTTGCGGTTATCAAGATAGCCATATCAAATTTTTATCTATACGCTTGCTATATGTCGCGTAACGTTTATACACAGTCACCTATAACGCAACATCCGAACGTATAACTCGTACGTTGCGATATCAGAATGCAATCGGTTTGTACTTATGTAGAGCAATAGCTACGAATTGCAACAGATAGATTGCGTATTATTAGCACCGCATCAAGATTTGAATGTAATTATCTCTCAAAAAGATTACACACTTTACACTAAATTAATTATGTAGAATAAATGTATGGGTAGATCAAATTCCACAGGATCAACTCGTAATAATGATAAATGTTTAATTGGTTGCATGTGTTTTATTCGAAAAGATTTTAGAATTTCAAGTTACTATTTTTAAGAATGACTCTTACAAGATTTTCATTGAAGTTAAAAGGTTTTATTTCAGACGGCGTTAGTCATTGGACTAATATTATCATAATAGCTCAGTCACTTTTAATAATGTATTATTTTTTGTCAGAGAGATGCGTGCAAAGATAATATATCAAATTAAATTTCCTGGAAGTTTCGTTTTATAGGTGCCAAGCCTTCTAAACATGTCTCAAGTTTACTGCCCATATTGAAATGATTCGATATATTTTGAACGATGTAAATTTATGATATTTACTTTGTCGAAAGTCTTTTATAAAAAGGAAGAATCGTTAATTTTATTACGATGTGCGAATGCGTTCATTTCCCATTCGCAAAGCGATACAATGAATGGTGAGCTAATCAGCGATAGGATTAATCTTGCGTTCAATGACTTTCCTTCGGTCCATCATACGCTTATGGACAGCAGGAAGTAATGAAAAGTGGCCACTTCCGGAATGCGAGAATGTCAGTCGAGATATATCGAGTATCGTGAGAAATCACTCGACTACCGGAGCCCGTGCTTCTACTTATTACATCGTTATACTGAAATTTCAGCTGTGCATAAATTCCATTACGAAATGTAGATTATTAAAAAAAAATGTAATTCAAACTATATATATATATCGTCTGTGATTTTTTTATAGGAAACTTGTTTCCTTTGAGAGATAAATTTTTTCTACGCAATCGTGGTGTTTATATTCACGAGTTCTTGATAAATCTTAGCAATATACCGGATGTTTTCCAAGTTAGATTCCATTGAGATTTCATCTCGGATTTCATATAGACATCGTAAAATTATACTGGCGCATAATTCATTTATTGCTTTCTTGATCAAGTTGAAATTGACTTTTGCCTAACTTTCTCGCAACTTCTTAATTTTCAACATTGAATCTCAATAACTGATTAAGAAATTAAAATTCCTCTTTTAGATAAAGTTCACTTGAAATTAAATAAAGAACAAGATTTCGCTATTAGGTTTTCTTAACTAAAATCGCGAAAAAATTTTTAATCATTTATAACACAAAAAAATTCTTGACATTAATTTTCAAATGATGAAACATTACACAAAGTATTTTAGATAAGTAGGAAAGTATATTAGTGTAAGGTAATAGCTACAAATAATGGAGATGGATTCATCGTATTAATGTAGTGTAATATTTTGATGTGATAGCTGCGAAATTTCTTTCTCTTTCTCTCTTTCTCTCTTTCGATTTCGCTGTAATCGCGAATCCAGAGTTCGCGATGTATTACCGAATATACTTTCCTTTTTCATCGTGAGAATGCTCTATGCATTCATATCAAACAAATTTTCTCCCTTTGCTTTCTTTTCGCGCCACGAAATTCTGCTGAATACTCATCTGCCAAGAAAGCGGCAACGATGATGTGCGATCGAGCGTGGTACAAGGTGTTGTTGCATGCACGTTCGCGAATCAATGTATCAACGACGATGAGGAAAAAAGAAAGAAAGAAAGAGAGAAAAGTGAAGAAGCGAGACAAAATTATATTATGCAAAGTAGGAAGATATTTCGAGAACACGCCAATGTCACGTCAGAATTAAAGTCAGGTTTTTAATACAGTGCTCGCGCCAGACGACGAGTCTCGAATAAGAATCCAATGCGTGAGACACATGTATCGCATTTCAAGGCTACTATATATTTCTTTTTTTTTTTGTGTCAAAACGATTAATTCTGCTTCTATAGCGTCTGTTCCCATAGTGCATTTAAAGCAATTCGCATCTACGTTGCTCGAGGAATGATCTCTGTAGAAAAGTATAGTAATGATCGAAGGTCGAGTTAATGAATGATATCAAGAATTGAATAAGGTATTATTGAGCAAGCCAGTGGAGTTTTATGAAACAATGATTATTCTGTTCGTCGATCGATAAATACTGAACTGAATAAATATTGAACTGCACAAAAAGCAATAGACTCTCTTCTTTAGTCTTAGTGATATCAATGACAAAAATGTTTTAAAAGTACAATTTGCATATTGTTGTACTGTATTGTAATTACTGTACCTTTACAATAATGAAGGTAATTAGATGTAAGACTCTAACGAATTTAGATTCAATATTACAATATTTGGTCTATTCGAGCCACCGTCTATTCGCGTCGGCTCTAATATTGTATTTAATACTGTATTTTTTATTTATTCTATACATGGCAAAAAAATATAGAAAATTAATTATTGTACAGTATAATAATTATTTTTCTAAATTGTTTCTCTTATATTTTATAGAAAAAAGAAATAGAAGAATAATTATTATATATTCTATATATTTTCTGTTACATTTAGCAAAGAAAAATATAGAAAAATAATTATTATACATTGAAAATTATATGAATAATAAAATTATATATGACAAAGAGTAAATCATATATCTATTTTTTTCAAGCATTCTTGATTTTGAGAATTAAATATTTCGCACGCAAGTGTTGTATCTCGCAAGTGACTGGCATCGTGCAATATGGTTCACTCGCTATATTAATGCATGTTCAGCAGACTTTCTCTTATGGTCTAAACGAGAGGACAGTGCCATAAGCGGTATTTGGAATACATAGTCGTTCTCGAGGACGCTCACAGCCGCGAGGCACTGATTTCCGTCGTTGCAAACATTAATTTACACATAGCCGTCTGTCTAGTATCGCCATTTCCGGCTTATCGACAAAAAATATAATTTCTTTGTAGGTATGTTTATCAAACAGGAAAACACTGTCTATATGACATGCGACTGTCATATTGCATCGCCGCGTCAGACAACGACGGAGTAGTCGTGACGAATCAAAACTGTAGTCTCTGTGTAATAGAAAGTAATAGAAAAGATTTTATAAACTTTAGAAGAATCTCGGAAAATAATTCAATATCAAAGGATATCAACTGTTTTTTTTAGTCCTTTTTTTAAACCTAAATAAATTAACATCAAACGCGTAGAAAATTTTTATTTAGAAATCACGAACTAGCTCATAAATTATATTTAATTTTTGTATAGGAAACTTCCGTTTCATTTGAAATTTCATCTCATAAATCCAATCTTGAAAAATCATCTCGCATATATCAAAAGAATATAAAAATCGTAACAAGTCTTTGTATCTGATGCTTGCTATTTATTATGTGTAATTGTGCATACATTTCTCCGAGCAGGTTTATTACCTGTTTACTTCCGACAAAAAAGCAACCACTTAAACGATGTGCGTATCGTGACAGGATCATGTGTTATATCGTAAGTACGCATGTACGTACATATGTTGCGGTCCGTAACTGCGCGCATCTATAATCGTGAAACTTGAAAGAAATAAAGTGGCTTCTCTGTGGCTTGCTCTATGGTCTCTCTTTTTATAGTTTCAATAAACTCTTTTTTGTTAATTCTTTCGAAGTTGCTGTTTTTCGAGACAATAAACCTAGCAAATAAATCTGTATTTCCTTATTTAAATTATATTAAATCGATTAAGTGAATTTTATATGATCAACACTCACTTTCTCATAAGTGAATGACAGTGAAATGGCATGCGTTTCATGTTCACGTTACATGTTTAAAGTCATTAAAAAAACAATAATAAGATAATCTAGATAATCTAGATAAGATAATCTAGATCACTGTACGAATAAATCAAATAAATAAGAGTTGAGATTATATTTTAAAATGCCTAATATTTTTATATATAAGTTCTAAACACAGTTATATAAATTGTGTACCGCCGTCAAACTTGAAGTAATAAACTAAAGTTGAAATAATAATTATTATATTTAATATTGATTGTCGACTTGATAATGACTATTAGTATTTTAAAAACAGATGTAAAAAATTTATTGTGAAAAATATTATCTCATTAAAAAATAAATTAATTAATAAAATATTTCTTTACATTAAAAAATTTTTCGTTCTTTATTTGATAAAGTATAACAAACATAATTATTTAAAGTCTTTTCATTTCATGGACCGTGTCAGTGAACGAGGTGCTCAGGGACGCGTTCGCAGACTGAAACCGCCTCCTCTCTGTGTTTCATTCTGTGCGCATTCCGCAGCTTGGCAGCGCCGCCAATATGGGAACCACTTCGCCTTGATGCATTTTTCAGGTCTGACCAGATTGACGGTCAGTCGCGACTCAAGGAGTCCGGAAATCAGTCTTATGAAAATCATGGGTGTGCACCGTTCCCTTGAGAGAGATAAACAAAGAGAGAGAGAGAGGGGGGGGAAGGGGGGAGGAGGGAGGGAGGGGGAGGAAGAGATGGAACATAGGTCCTATCGACCTCTCTGAACATATGAGAAATGCGTTTCAGACGAGGACTAGCGTACAAATACATAAGAGTGTACTTCCGGCAGAGTTCCCTTTCACCTTCGAAGAGTCTTTGACTTCTTGATTTTTAGTCACCTTATAGTTTTCTCTCGCATGTCGGATGTGCATTGCACTTACATCCTTTTGCATAAACACACATGATAATCATTATTATCTTCGATTGGTTAAAATACGGATGCTGTAAATTTTTTTATAGGA
>Ga0157364_1008054_pt1 | contig 10903 bp, 9 predicted proteins | sample AttsexASBM2_FD_111476 | JGI IMG/M metagenome (GOLD analysis project Ga0157364, IMG submission 111476) | Fungus gardens microbial communities from leaf cutter ant in Ribeirão Preto, State of São Paulo, Brazil - Atta sexdens ASBM2 | ecosystem: Host-associated > Fungi > Mycelium > Unclassified ... | reverse complement strand
TTACTCTGAGGAATTGGTACTCTTACTTGTCTTAGGACAATCTCAAGGGTGCTACTCAAAGTCTCATTAACATCTCTCCTCCGATATAACTTCACTGAAAACCTTAACTGGATCCTCTAGTGAGGAGCGTGAAGATATCAAGTGTTAGATATAAGCTTTAAGTTGAAACGCATATTCAACTGTGAGGTTTAGAGTCTTAACAGAACCCATCCTTCAGCAAGGGAAATGGTAAAAAGACTGTCCATTATCTTCTGAAATGTGGTAGGAGAGTTACAGAGACCAAAGAACATTACAGTAGGTTCAAAAAGTCCAAACTTTGTCTTAAATGCTGCTTTCTACTTATCACTTTCCTTGATTCAGATATTATTATAGCCCCAACAAACATTAAATTTTGTAAAGTACTTGGCCCCTTTGAGTTTGTCAAGGAGATCTGAGACTAAGGGAAGAGGGTATGCATTCTTGATGGTCCAGTCATTGAGGTATTGGTAGTCCTGGCAGGGTTATTTTGTCCCATTCTTTTTGTCAATAAAGAACCATCCAGAAGCCTATGGGGACTTTGAGGGATGAATTGTTTCCCTTACTAGGTGTTTATTGATTATTTCCCTAGTGATATTATTTTCCTCTAGGTTTAGAGAATAGAGTTTACTAGATTGGGGAATAAAGTTTAGTTCGAGTTCAATAGCATGATTCCAAGATTTGTGTTTGGGTAACTGAGAGGATGCTTCTTCGAAAAATACCTTGAGAAAGCCATGGTATTCTAAAGGGATATAAAAGGTTAACTTGTCTATGGTTAGCTTTCCTAGGTCAAGGTCCAAAGGAGATTTAATTGACTGGATTAGATCAAGGTCCTTAGGGGTAAGATCCAAAGTCAAAAGAGAGGATTCATGGTCTATAGGAAATGAGACAGTTTCATTTTTCCAGTTGATTGAAGGTTGGGTGTCCCTAAGCCAAGGGTATCCCAGGATAGCATTGTGTTTCCCAATGTTAGCACTCAAGAACAGAATGAATTGGGAAGGTTATCCAAGAGTTAGGGTACCAGTGACAGTTTTGGTGATATCTGAGTTAATAGAGTTATCTGCATTTCAGGCAATGATTGGATTAGAAAGGGGTTCAGTAGGAAGATTGTGTTTTCTGACCAGGTTGGAGTTTATAAAGTTTTCCATGGCCCCTGAGTTAACAAGGACAGTAATGGGGACACTCTTATTGCATGTCTTTAGTTTGGTAAAAAGGATAATTGATTTCTAGTCTACTTTACAAAAGAGTATGTGTACATAGGCAAAAAGGGAAAGAGCAGGTGCCCCTTGTGCTTTCCCAATTCAAAATTCTGTTTCATAGAGGACATGAGTTCCTCTTTCTCTTTATCAGAAAGAGCTGTAAGGAGTGCCTTGATGTGGGAGATACCCTTAGGAGTAGTAGTCAAGGAAGAAGTAGGCAAGGAAGTTGTGGACAATGGTCAAAAGGGGTTGTTTGTCTTTGGCTTCTTAGGACAAGAGACTGCTATGTGATCTCTTTCCTTACAATATAAGCATGCTCCAAGCTTGCAAAGGGTTTCTCAATCAGCAGTATGAAGGGCATCAACATCCATAGCATTAGGATCAGATTGAGGGGATAGATGAGTAGGAGTACTCTTATGGATAAAGAACCAGGGGTTACTGGAGTTGGGTGTCTTCTTAGGTTCTAAAAGAGCCTGTATACATTGCCAGTTACCATCAGCTTTGGCAGCGACATCATACCATCTTTAGAGAGTAGTAAGAAGAGTTTCCTAGCTAAGAATCCTAGTAGTAAGACCACAATTCAGTGTTGGTTAAAAGAGGTTGATAAGAGCATGGTCATTGTTCTGGAGTGGAATATGGGCTTTTGAGAGGAGGAGCTTGAACTTGATAATATGCTCATTTGCTGTAGAACTTCTCTGCTATAGAGAATCAAGGTCATGAAGAGCATTGTCAGCCTCATTTTTGTCCTCAAAAGCAGACTCAAACTCAGTTCAGAAGATAGCAATAATGGTGGGGAAGGTAAGGGTACCTGCTGTATCAATTTTGAAGTTGAGCCAAGAGGTTTTCCAAATTGTAGGAAGTCCTGGTCCAAGAAGTGAGATAATAAGCATGATTTTCTTATTGACTATATTGTAAATACCACTGTTGAGGGTAAGGTAGAGGTCATATTCTTGGCAGAATTGTTGTAGGTCATGGCTTTCACCTGTAAAGGCTATGGGTTTTGTTCTAATCTCTTTGGGAGAAGTAAAAGTAGGGGTAGAGGCAATAGCAGGTTAAATGTTCTAAAGGGTAAGCAATATTGTATTCTGGATGTTCATAAGTATAGGAAACCAAGTTTGTAAGAGTGGGATACTGGCAAGGGAAATGCCATAAGGAAACTGTCCAGCTGCTATATTATAAACAATAGTGTTGTTGTTTCCTTGGTCAATGATTTTGCCAGTCTCAGCATTGTTGTTGTTGGGGTCAACAGCCCAGGTATAAGGTGGCATTTGTGAATAGGATTATCAGAGTTGAGGTCAAAGGTTTAGGGCAGGATCAAGGGTTTGTAATGCAGAGTAGGTACTGCAATTGAGAGGGGAGCTAGTTCTTTTGTTATGACTTTTGTGAAATACCAGTCATTCAAGAGAACCTTTAGCTAGCTTCATAAGTCAAGGATCAAGGACAAGATTCTATTAAAAAACTAGCTGAGGTGTATAGGTAAGAAGGAGGTGTTTATATAGTACTGAGGACTAGGTGTGGCAATGTATAACTGTGATAGAGAAAAGGGTAATAGTAACAGTGAATAATAAGGAAAAGGGGTACTTGTAACATTTGCTACTTGTCTAACTTTGCTTTTTTGAGCCTTTTGAATATTTAATTTACTAATTACAAATCAGTAAGTGGCTATTTGTGATATCCCTCTTGTTTCTATAAAGAACTTGGAGGTTGTGTTCATTCCAGATGAGGGTCCTGGGGGATATGAGGGTGTCTCTGTTTCTGTAAAAAGACAGAAGACTTACTGAGAGCTCTGAGTGGATTTCTGTCAAGAACCTATCTCTATAGTAGACTGGACCCCAGGCATAAAGAGGAAGGTCTGTCTCTCAGAATGATGAGAGTAGACTAGCTTGTGTATTACAGCTAGTCCTAAAAGACTTTAGATTTGTGTAAACATTTCTAAAAAAACCTTGCAGGTGGCTAGAACCACTCTGAGAACCCCTATTTCTCCTTCATGAGCTAATGAGAGAAACTTGACATGACATCAACTCTACCCCCTTAAGACAGAACCTATCATTGATAATGGAAGGACACTTTTAGTATAGTTTTCTGCCCATATACTTCATCTGCTGAACTAGGGATATTGTGCTCACTTTTGCCCCCAAGCCATGCCTACTATCAGAAACACCAAGAAATCCCTTGTTGAACGCCTCTTGCTAAACCAGGAGAGTGATAAAAACAAGTCACTGCTGGAAAGAATTCTACTCCATCTACAAAAATTTACAACAAACTTGTTGAAGCAGACCTTTGCTGGCACAAAGTAGATAATCTCTACTTCTTATCTTGCTCCCCAGAGCTACATTTTTGCAAAAACAAGAAGTTATTACATGTCAAGGAGTACAAAGAACTCCTGGAACCCACCTTAGATCACACATCACCTTTTTTCACAAAAATAAGTGAAAACAAGACCTGGGCTGAGGATCCACAGTATGACTTCCTGTGGAAATGGTTCAATTGACTGCAGGATATAATTATAGAGCTAGATGAAATTGGTCATAAGCTTATAGCTAAAGAGTAGAGAGTATTAAAAGGCACTTATAAGCATCTTAAGAATGTAGATTTTTCCAAACTAGCTACTAGAGTACCAGAAATTTGTAAAGCTCTTCTAGAGCTCAATATTACTATTCCATAGACATAATATAAATGGAATAGTATTCGATGTAACATAATGGTATTAAGAGGCTAAAATTGGGTGTTTTTTCCTTTTACCCCCTTGAAAACATACTCAAGAACTATAATTAATTACTCAAATTAGACATGTTGACTTTTACCAACTTTACTGTTACTATTCCCTTTGCTGATTTCAGTGCTGAAAATTGGGAAGCACTCATTAGGAACAGCACAAACCCTGAGAACACTTCTTGGGATGAGGTCGAGATGCTAATACTGTAAAATGCACATTAGGGTACTACTCATACCCTCAAGAACTATGTTGATTAGGTGCTCAATGGAGCAATCAACCACTATAATGGTGCCTTAACCACTGCATACACTAGAATTGCCACTTTGGAGGCAAAAGTCACCTATTTCCAGGGAGAGCTGACAAGGCACCCTGGAGAAAACATCACCTCAAAGGCCAAGGTACTAGAGCCACCAATATTTGTAAGCTCTGAAAATAAGATACACTTGCATGATTAGTTGAGCTAGATTGCTCTATATTGTTCAGCATCTGGTATTATTGCAAATAATCAGAAAATTGTGTGTACCCTCACTAGATTATGTGCTCCTGCCAGTATATATACGAAGTTATATTATGATAAGGTACAAGCAGAACAAGGTGTTGGATCCCAGTAAAAGAGTACAAAAGGAAATTGCATACTAGAACAAACAAAATAATGATATACCAGCTCCCAATTGCATACTAAAGGTCCAAGGGGAGATAATCAAAGGTGAAGGTTTATAAATAATTAGAAAAGTAGAATTATATACAGCTCCAGTAAAATATGTTAGTTGTTATAAAAAGATCATAAGATCTCTCTAGATCATTGTCGCATAGCCTCCCTAAGATGTCAACCTTTATACACCATGACTAGACTCAACTGGAAAATACAGTTAGTTAATCACTTATGGACCCTCTACACTCAGTTGCCCCCTTGTTTGCACCCCCAATACTGAACCTTATGGGTGTGATACAGTCCAAGTGTGCACCTAGCCAAGCTTTTCTAGCCTGCTGTCCTCTCTGAAGCCTGTCTGAGTTGCATTTGCTATTCCTCTCTAGATTGAGTTCTGGGTATATTCTGTGTTCTTCTCAAGATATTCCCCTGGTCCCAGTCTTCTTACTCTTAATAGATCCACATTCATGATTCCAGAGGCAGTGTAGATGGAGATAGGAGTCAAGAGGTTCTTCTCCTATCCAACTATACTCTGGATACTATATTAATATTATTACAAAGCCCTGAAACTCAAGAAATAAAATATAAAAAGGAAACTATTACTACTTTTAGGATTCCATCAACTCCTTTCTGTCCTAAGACCTCCCAAAATCCCATTGATGATGCAGCCCTCTCCTTTCTTTATGATGATGTATTCTCTCACCAAGTCCTTTCTATCAAAGATGATGCATCTTCATCACTGCTTCCTTCTAGAATATTCTTCCATCTTTTCCTATCATGCTCTTGATGCTGCTTTGTAATTTGGACTTCCTTGATTACCTGTTAAATAGTTAGCAAGTCCCCATAAATATTTAGTATCTCCAAGTCACATCCTAGAGGTCATTTATCTAAATATAATTGATCTGATGCCATCAATGCTTATTTACAAGCACAAAGTCTATCAGTCTAAGTCTGTCATCTGAGTAGTACTGATTCTAGAGTACAAGTTTGCTATCCTTCTAAGTTAGTCTATCCAAAGGTGAATTTAGAGTGTAGTCCCTTAGTAACTTTCTTAACCTAATGCCAGTTCATTCTAATTGCCTCTCAAGGTATCAGCATGAGCTCTAGGTCAATTATTACTGGCTCAGTATCTTTATCATATAGTATTATGTTCTGAGGATTATAAAAAGGGTTCTAGAGCAAATTCTAATTAAGAATCCATTGTTATAAAGCATATCAAATGTTATCTTCCACAGAAAATCCACTTGTGGTGTAACAGCAGTACTGCCAGATATGTGCTGGAAAATGCTTTAAGAATAAGGCAAAATTGCATAATACTGTAGACTGTTACAACAAACCTGGAAATGAGGACAAATGTTCTCAGAAATTGTCTTCTCAGAAACCTTTTCCACTGGGTCCAAGCATGAATAAAAATCAGTTGTTTAGGGCATAGCTGATGAAGTTATTGGAGAAAGAAAGTGACAACCCAGAATCCCCTCCTGAGAATGTCAATATAAATAGCACATCAATTGAGAAAATCCCTGATCCTGTTCCTTCAAGTAGAAAGGGAAAGAGGACTCTCAAATTGTATTTTCCCTTGGGACTGTAGAGCATAACATCTGTGATCTACAGTCAGAGGATAGTATACCCTCAATTAGCTCACAAAAGTTGGAAGTAGTACTGGAATCTTGTAATAATATAGCATGCAACAAGACTACCTCCTTTAAAATTCTAGTTACACTTTGGGTATATAGCAAAAAAGTACAGACCAAGGCTTTAGTTGATTTAGGAGCTACCATGAACTTTGTCAACAGAGTCATCATGGAAAATAATAACCTGGTAATGCATAAACTAGCAAACTTGTATTATGTAATCAATGTAGATGGCACTCCCAACAAGGCAGGACAAATAACAGAGTATATCCAAGCTTATGTAGAAATTGGATCACACAAGATGACCTAACACCTCTTTGTCACCAATCTAGGGAATAAGGAGATAATGATTGGCTACTTGTACTTGTATAAACATAATCCAAATATTGATTAGTGAAAAGATCAATGGGAGTTTACCAGGTACCCAGATACATGTACTAATAAAGTCTGTAAAACACAAGATGTAGAAGCAGAAGCTAATGAGCTTTACCTCAAAATAGATGTCAGCAGATTCCCCTCATTGGGAACATAGAAGATGAGAACCCCAATAACCACATTCTTTGCTGGGCAAACTCAACTGACCCAGGCAATCATCAATAGGCAATGATAATTGCAACTATACTCAACAATTGAGACCAGTATAGGAACTTAGATTGCAAAGACACAAAGACCTGGAAGGCTCATGTACCAGAATAGTTACATGAGTATGGAAATGTGTTTTCAAAGCATAAGTCAGAGAGAATACCATTACAGAAACCATATGACTATGTTATTGACTTCATGGAAGGTACAAAGCTTACCAAGCTAGCAAAGGTCTATCCACTAGCTTTAGTGAAAAGAAACTCTCTTGATACATGGATCAATGAGGAACTCAGAAAAGGATCCATCTATCCATCCACTAGCCTGATGGAAGCTTACAACCTGTTATGGACTACAGAGCCCTTAATGCAATTACTGTTAAAAATTGCTATCCAATTCCTAGAATAGCCAACTTGATTGAATCACTTAGCAAGGCCTCAATCTTTACCAAAATTTATTTGAGGTAGGGATACAACAATGTTCACATTAGAGAAGGGAATGAATGGAAAACAGTATTTATTACAAGACAAGGCCTCTTTGAGGCAACTGTCATGTATTTTGGGTTCTCTAATGCACCAGCAATATTCCAAAGTATGATGAATGATATACTTGGAGATTTGATTCACATTAAATTAGTAATGGTGTATTTTAAAATTTGGGACATGTTTGAAGAAACATAGGTGGTTGGTCAAGGAAGTGCTGAAAAGACTTCAATTTAACAACATTTATGCTAAAGCAGAGAAATGTTTCTTTGAGCAAAGTAGCATCAAATATTTGGGCATAATAATATCAGAAAATAAAGTACAGATAGATGAAGAGAAACTTTCAGGAGTTCTAGAGTGGCCAGTACCAACAAAAGTCAAGCAAGTACAAGTATTCTTAGGCTTTGTGAATTTCTATTGTAGGTTCATTGAGAACTTTGCCAAGATATCAAAACCACTCTCTGACTTGACCAAGAAGGATTGTACCTGGAATTGAGGCATTGAGCAACAGAATGCTTTTGAGGTACTAAAAAAGGTCTTTACTATGGCTCTAATCCTGAGAATACCAAATGACAAAGATCCCTTTAAGTTGTCTACCAATGCTAGTGACTTTGCAACAGGCACAGTCTTATCACAAAAGAATATGCAAACCAACCTGTGGTACCCAGTGGCTTTCTTTTCTAAGTCATTAGATGTTCATGAAAGGAACTACAAAATCTATGACAAAGAGCTACTTGCAATAATTCAGGGACTAGAGGAATACAGACATTATTTGGAAGGATATCCACATAAAATTGAGATCTAGTCGGATCATCAGAACCTCACATTCTTTAGAACAGCTCAAAAGCTGACCAAGAGGCAAGCAAGATGAGCATTATTTATGACTTGTTTTGACTTTGTACTCTATCATAAACTGGGAAAGACAATGCAGGCAGAAGACCCCTTGTTATAAGACTTTAGCCAAGACAACTTAAATCCACTCCAAGTCTGAGTTAACAAAGAGAACTCAATAGAGTTCCCATTTGATTCTGTATACTACTTATATATTTTACTACAGTGGCTGTGCAACATCCTCCCATGGTTCTTATGTTATTCCTGTTATGTGTCTATCTCATCACATGTTGTGACTGTGACATGTGACATTTTGTGTGACGTGACCATATGTGACTGATATGTGACCAATGTCATGCTATGTGACTTTGCAACTATCACATGGTACTTTCCCATGCTCCACCTTAGTAATGATCTAACTAAATAAAACAAAACAAAACAAAAGAAAAATAGAAAATGACTTAGCTGTTTTGCCAAGTCATGACACTTGTCTAGACAAGCAGATCATAAGATGGGGATAGACCTCAATAATACAAACTAGGTGTTGCTAAAACCTGAGTTCTTTGCTATTAATGTATTAGAGGCTACTCATTAATTGCCAATAAATGATGAGATAATCCTAAAGGAGGTCAAAGCTGCACTCTTATTGGACAAAGTCACCAAAGACTATAAGTCATTACTCAAGTCTGGTTCTAGAGAATTTGAAAAATCTTTGCAAGACTGGAACTATGAGAATAGACTACTCTTGTACAGAGAGAAAATCTATATTTCTCATAGCATGGATGATACTTTGCAACAACAGATCATTTAGATACACCACAATCTGCCATCCACTGGACACCTAGGTTAGTGGAAGACCTATGAGTTGGTCTTCAGAAATTACTGGTGGCCTAGAATGACTATATTTGTCAAGAAATATGTTATGGGTTGTGATATGTGTCAGCAGATGAAAAATTGCCCATAGCAGCCTTTTAGACCACTTGTGCCTAACAAGATGCCTAACAGGCCTTGGGAAATAATATCAATGGACTTAATCACTCAATTTCCAAAATCAAATGGTTACAATACTATCTGTGTTATTGTTGATAGGCTCACCAAAAGAGCTCATTTCATACCTATCAATAATCAGTTTTCATCTAAGGATATGGCACAGTTACTACGTGACAAGGTTTATCCATTGCATAGACTGCCCCTACAAATTATTTCAGATAGGGAAGTACAATACTTAGCCAAGCTATTCCAAGAATAGTGCAAAATTTTGGGAATAGAATCTACTATGTCAACAGTATACCATCTACAAACAAATGAACAAACAGAATGTGTAAACTAGGCTTTAGAGCAATATCTTAGGTGCTATGTAGATTACAACCTCAATAATTGGTTGGATCTACTACCAAGTGCAGAATTTGCATATAATAATCAAGCACATGAAGCAATCAAAGAAAGTCCATTCTACCTTGAATATGGCAGACACTGTTAAGACTCTAGATCTTACAGTTGAATATGTGTTTCAACTTAAAGCCTATATCTAACACTTGATATCTTTATGCTCCTTGTTAAAGGATCTGGTTAAGGTTTTCAGTGAAGTTATATCAGAGAAGAGATATCAACGAGACTTTGAGTAGCACCCTTGAGGTTGTCCTAAGACAAGTAAGAGTACCAATTCCTTAGAGTAAGATTTTACAGAGGGAATACAAAAAGAGAGAACTTGCTGTTTCCTTCTCTTTCTGGTCTGTATTTATCCTAACTAGGTATTGTGACTATGTTACAATGTGGTAACACTAATTGTAACTATAGGTGACTAGTTAAGTGACAAATCAGTGACAAAAGTAATGAAGGTGACAAGTCTGTCATGACTTGGCAAATTGGCTAAGTCATTATTTATATTTCTTTTCTTTTCTTTTCTTTTCTTATTTACAACTACAAGATGGAGCACAGGAAAGTATCACATGACTTTGTCACAACATCACAATGGTGACAGATGGTCACAGTCACAGGTCATAGTCACAGTGGGTCATATGACTAGAGTAACATGAGGACCATGGGAGAGTAAGCGCATAGCCACAGTAGTAAAGTGTATAAGTAGTAGAGAAATGAGCGAGAACTCCATTGAGTTCTCTTTATCAAACTCTGAACAAAGAGACAGTTGGCTTAATTCCAGTCATCGGACTTTAGACGCTGACAAAGTCGAGTCAATGTCTAATAATGGGTTAGTCTAATGCTGTCTCATTTAGCACAAGTCCAAAGATAGAAAGAGGATAGTCTAAGATTTCTCTGAAGAGTCATATTTGTTCTGTGAGTCCATTGTCTCTTAGAGTCCTTAGACATTCAATGCATTACTACATAGTAATGTCCTCGTCTAGCATTGCCAACATCTCATCTACTAGTTACTCATTATTAGACCATGGCTGATAATAGTTGTAGTCCCACTTAATGTTCATAACAGACACCCAAGAGCAGGTCCAATTTTAGTCAAAGAGTTACTACAAAGGGACTTGAATGACCTAATGTATAAAAAATATGAAGCCTTGGAGCAGGCAAAAGCAGCTCTTATTCTTACAGTGGAAATAATAAAGTGGTACTATGACAAGAAAGTCCAAAGCATCCTATTTAAAGTTGGTGAAAAAGTGCTACTCAATTTGAAGGATTACTAGACTACAGAGTAAGCATCATAACCTGGGCATGAAGGACCATTTGAAATAATCAAAAAGTTATCCTTGGTTATGTTCCAGCTTAGGATACTGTCATGACTTGGCAAAATGGCTAAGTCATTATTTATATTTCTTTTCTTTTCCTTTTAT
>Ga0157364_1008053_pt1 | contig 10903 bp, 5 predicted proteins | sample AttsexASBM2_FD_111476 | JGI IMG/M metagenome (GOLD analysis project Ga0157364, IMG submission 111476) | Fungus gardens microbial communities from leaf cutter ant in Ribeirão Preto, State of São Paulo, Brazil - Atta sexdens ASBM2 | ecosystem: Host-associated > Fungi > Mycelium > Unclassified ... | reverse complement strand
TTAACTAGCTATAGATTTAAAAATAATTTTATTGGACTATCAAAACAATTATGTAGGACGTTCAAATTAATTACTAGAATGTTAAAACTTTTTGTTCAATATTGTTCATATTTGAGATTCCTACATAATTGTTTTGATCCAACAAAATTATTTTTAGATCTGTCTATACTGACAATGAGAAAAAATTTATTAAATCCCAATAAAACATATAATATTTTTTTTCAGTACTAACATTTTTCAATATATAATTAAATATTTATTCACAGTAAATAAAAAAATATTTACTCAATAAAAAATGATAGTAAAATCAAATGATCTCTTATAGTGTATCAAATGTAATCAAATAGAAATGTTTACATTTAATAAACATTTAGTAAATATTTAGTTTGTTCTTTCCATATCCAACGTATAGGATATCCAATGTACGTAAAGAATATTTGTAAAGAAATGTTAAGTTTTATTGATCACTAAAAGAAACAAGTAACATTTCATTCAGCATCTTCAATCATTTAGTCGTCAATAGCCGGAGGAAAGATCGAAGTGGTAGACGTCTCGCCGTTGACGATGCTCATATCCATTCATGAGATGTTTTTTTTTACGGAGAAATTTCGTCAGTGTAAATTAGCAATTTACAAAGCCGTAATTTCTGCAACGTTTGTCGTTAGTCAAATACCGAAGCGTTAACAGTTCTTAATTGTGCTGCTGGTGTGCTCGCCTGCGGCACAAATGCGATGGGAAACAAAACGACAATTTTTATGAGTGCATCCGTGTATTATACGTTCGTGCGCACTTCAGATCTTATGGAATTCCGGAAACCGGTTTTGCAAAATATACCGCGAGTATATGCGCTCGTAACACGTAGTGTCGTCTCATACGAAAAGAGACACGCTGCTCCTAATATGGGAAGAGTTTTATTCGCGGAAATTTTGTAGTAGTTCGATAAGATACAACAAAGGCGAAGATATGCTCGTCTCGTTAGAAGAACGGAAATCAGATAAGAAATAAATATTAAATGAATGACTTGCTAGAACTTGCAAGGTCAGGTCAGGATCAATGCATGATATTTTAATATGTTAAAGATCAAACGAATTATTCTTTGTGAGATTGGACAATTCAGTATCTACAGGATGTATAAACAGATTTCTCTTTTTTCATTAGTCCAGCATTCATTACGTTATAAAAAAATATTTTATTCTAATTTGAGCGAATTGTCGATCAAAATTCTACTCTTGTAGTTAGTTCGAGAAACATCCCGCAGCTTCCCGACATTTATCTGCAAAGTGAAATGTATCCCAAAATACACATCTCAAAGGAAGCCGAATGGTGGTAGCTGGTACTACTCAAGATAGGGCTGTAAGATACAGCGATATATTATTATTCTAGCAAGAGGAAATTATTTTGTAATGAATGTCGCATGTCTAATGAGAAACACTTTATCAATTTTAAATTGCAGTGTTTTTTGTATCTGCCGTCGAATATTTCGATTTAAATTCTTTCCATTAAAAACTGTTAAGAGTTTCATATAACTACTCGTTACAACTCTTTAAGTTAAAGATCTCTTGACTGGCGTGATAATTTCGTGAGGCAAATTGGGTTATTAAAAATTCAGCGTACGCATCTCTTGCGATGACACGTTCGGTTATACCGTAATTGTAAATCGGCCACGATGTAATAAAACTTACATGCGCGATCATCAAGTGTAATTGGCTGACTCATCCCTGGAATTTCGTGCGATGCAAATTAGTGGGACAACCACGATCTTAAATGTCAATAGCGTAGGCGTAGCACCAACCATGCAATCATTTTAATGATAATTCAGTATGAGTTTTACCTTTAGTTGAGTCAGCGTTCCGCGTAATGTACACGTTCTCGTCGCACACTTCGCATCGTGTTTAATTCAACGCGTCAACACGCCTTATCATTTAGCCCTCGTTCTTTTGCGTCTAAAAATAGTAAAAATAACAGCATGAGTTAAGAAAGCAATGAGATATTGCTGTATATGCATTAGATTTTTACGCTCTAGTCAAAACAGAATTTCAAATGATCTTCCGTCGTCAGCTTCTTTCCACCTGTCTCAAGTGAATCTTCTTCAATGCGTTCCTCAGCCTTGCACTTCAACCTGTCTCTTTACTTACAGATGTTGCGGCGGTTATTGGAATGCGAATTATGTAGAACTGTGAAGTACGTGTCGTTAACGGAACCAAGTTGCAAGAAAAGATAATCGATGAGGACATTTCTTTCTTATTTAAGAAAAAATTTCTGAAAAAAAATTTTTTCAGATCTGTTCTTTTAAAAGTTTTAATGAATTGTCACGTCGCGTGCGTAGCCATGGTATTTAATGCATCTCGGCGAGAAATTTGGCCGAGCGCCAGTAATGATAATAGACGTCGGCTAACTATAGTTGCTTAAAGGGAACGTCAGTGTTCGTTCCGAAGCATGTTAGATACACGACATCTCACAATAACGATGATCCATGGCGCCTCGAAATCTTGCCGTTCGTCATTAATCAACGTTATATGCAGATAAATGGATATTTCAGATGCTGTCTTCTATACATACGTAGCGTTTTACATCTATTAAGCATTTCGTACTATGATAGCTTGATGTTCTTCATTAAATTATCTTATGAATTTTTAAATCGATATATTAAATGCAATGCAATTACATCAGTTACGCGTATTAGTCATTCAAGAAATCACATCACGACGTTTATATTCAGAGAAACTTATCTTATCGGGAAGCACACTCGCGAGCAGTCACGTAATTGTCTAATTTATGTATTCTTAATACGTTAGTTGTGATTACACAGAGGAGAAACTAGAAAGCTCATTAGCACGTATAGATGGACAGTCGTAAAAAGCGAAAAGCCTTAATGAATGTACGCTTTTATTGCAACATTTATGCACACTATCTGTGCAAACGATCTGTGTTAACAGTTTGTAGAAGATCAATTTAAGATGAATTTGAATGTCTTGCCTGTAAGATGTGAGAATATTTTCTCAAGACGCGTGACTGCGTCACTGACTTGTAACACGTATTACGTGTATACATCGACTGGAAGAAAACACGTGTAATTTAACGTGAACTGGATGCGAGGGTATACTATAATTGTGGTGATCTAACATAGGCCGTGTTGCGAGATGACCGCGGGAGCTGTGTCTGGGTGGTCGAGGAGCCTGACAATAAGTCGAATCCCATTGGTAGCTACCACGGTCGAGTTACGGATCTGGAAAGACTGGAATCGTACCCACAGAACCGGCATTTTAATCACTGCTGGGCGTTTACGCACGAACAACGATGATCTATGTCTACATGTCAACCATATAGATTACCATTTCACATGTTGCCTAGTCGACGTACGCTGTGCTTTCTCCTCCTTAATCTTGTTTAGCAAAATGCTTGTTTAAGTTAAGTATTTCCGAGAAGTTGACCTTAATAGAGGAAAATAATTATTATAAATTGCATGTACTTCCTTGACATCGCGTAAATGCCTTATCAGAATCACACAGGAACGGTTGCAGCGGGAAATAATACTGGTTTCGTGACGTGAGACAGATCATGCGATAGGAATTGAGAAAGGGGATCTCCCATTTAAATTACTTTTGTAAGTCCTGTGCGGAGATGATGACGTCAACAGTCACGTCGCTTTCCGCTCGCGTCCCACCAGCTAAGGGCTAAGCGAAAGCGAGACGTGTTAAAAGAAAAAGAATGGAACCTTGAAGTTGTCTGGCGTGTGGGTGTTACAGGATGATGCATGAAAGGAACGGCGAGACCCTTTATGTCCACAGGTTCTTAAGGTGTGTTTACGTGATTCTTGTTTCTCGTATAGATATCCTTGAGTCTAGAACTTTCATATGAATGATGAATACAAATACTAAAATTGTAGCTGTTGTGTTTTTTTTCTACGTAACTTTCTTCACGAAGATTGCTTATGATATAAGAATACAAGCTGTACCACTGCGCATAATGGCGATAATACTGAAAACAACCAAATTTTGGTCTATGCACTTTCCTGCGTATAATAGCTTCGATATATTGGAATATTAGCCAATCAACTTTAGCTTCAAATTCATTCTCTTAGCGCATTCTTGGAAATAATATACCTTGTCTTCTTACATCATGGTATTGCTAATTAGCCATAAACTCTCGATTTATAGCAATTTTACGAGTGGTTAAAATTATTTCTTATTTTGAACGGTTTGGTAGACATGTTGAAATAGTAGAGTAGAAGGAGATGCGGCGGGTATCATTTCGGACCCAAGAATTTCGCCTAAGTGGGTCGACGCGTGACGGTAAATCATTATGATCGCCTTTGAATACTTCCTGGAATAGCCTTCGCTCGATGTCTCGATCTTAAAGATATCGAGCATATAGCAGGGAAGCTATTTTTTAGGTCATCTTTACAAGGGAGACTTGTCTCGGAGATCATTACGTCATTCTTCGTTGTGACATCGCTCTGTGTGCACATTTAGATAGTCATCATTCTAGTCACGTTTGTCTCATCGCGTATTACACCAAATGCATATGAAACAAGGACCAGTTGCTGCATTATGCAGACTGTCTCGAGATATTCAATCACCGAATTTAAGGTTGGCAGAATCTTATCTCGCCGGATATCATCAAGCATTTCTTCCCTGAGAATTTTCGTTGCTATAAAAGGAGCATTATTCTTATTTGTCGTATCTTTCTTCGAAAAAAGAGAGGCAGTAGCAAATCCTTATTTCCTATTCATAGTATCCGCCTATGAATGGCATGAAGTCACGGTTAAAATGGCGCTAAGCTGCTGAGGTTTTATGGGTTTTGTAAATAAGCGTGACACCATTACTGCTCTGAAATGGTTTTGCTATTTCTGATACATACATTATACGCTTTTTGACATCTAATGTTCAAAACGCGAACGCCAGTGTAACAGCTCAAAATAATTCTTAGAATGTTTGCGAATACAATTGATAATCTATATATATGTGTGTATTAACTTCCACAAATGTATATCGAAACGATAAATTATTTACGTTTTTATGACTTATCCATATACGAGAGTTCCATAGAATTTCTTTGAAGCTATTAAGAAATATAGTTTAGTTTTGACGATATAATCCGTAGTTGCCGGCTTAGGTTTGGAATTTACGTTTAATTTTAGCTTCCTTTTAATCTTCTGATCTTTAGAGTCATCAATTTTTTTTTACCTCTTCTGTATGCTGCTAAAGTTCTGTTAAATATTTTTCTTTTTCGCGTAATACAACTCAGAAAATTCTTATTAAAAATGCCTTCAAATGTTAAAGATGTATTAGACATATAATCCCTGCAAAGAAAATTAAATTTGAAAGTTTAATATTTACATTTCAAATAAACAAATATATATATGAAAGTTGTGTGAATAAGATTATATTTTTATTTAATAACACATTTTTGTAGTTTATTTATTTTATTTGTTATTATTTTTATTGTTAAAAATTAAAATTTTAAAAATGATAAAAAATTTACATTTTCTTTTATAAGTACTTTAAATATTTCAAAATAATTTATGCAAAGTTTCATTTCGATTCATTGATTAGTTACAAAGATGTAGAACAAATAAATATTTTGTTTATTTATTGGACAACTAGTTCATGAATCGTAATGTAACTCTACGTAAATAAATATCTTGAATATATAATGTACTTATATTTACAAAATAGATATTTTTATCATTTATTTTATAATATGATACATTTCCATATATTTTTATTAGAGTACAGATTAACAAAATATTACTATTTATTAAAGTAATTTATGATCCAGATAGTAAATCGTCACCAAATTTGTCATATTATTTTCAAACGTGATTTAGAATAATTTGTAATTTTTTCATAATTTTGTTATCATTTTGAAAATATGTATGAAACATCCTTAAGTATTTTACGTGCACTCTTTTTCTCTCTCTCTCTCTCTCCCCCCCTCTTCCTCCCCTTACACTGTTGAAAAAAAGTGTATTTGCTTCCATTATATGTAATGGAAGCAAACTTCAAGCAGATACATTAAAAACATTTAATGAACATAATGTTTAAATTCTATTTACATAAAATTTTATGAAAAAGTACACTAAATTCCATGCATATGTACAAATATATACTTTTCAATTATAGATTAAATTTCAATTATACATTAAATTTAATTTACTAGTGTACTTAACTTAACTTAAAAGTACATTTGTACCATACTAAATTTCATGATATATTTTAAAATGTAAATTATACTCGATTTTCTCGATAAACAAGAAAATTTAAATTAACAAATTTTGTTGGGAAAATTGGGTTACGCAATAAAAGGACAGATTCATTTAATTAAATAGCTACTGAATCGAGAATACGCCCATTTCATAAATCCACGGTCAAACCTTTTACATGTAAGTTGGAATTTATTTTGTCGATGTAAACTCAATGATTGTTGTGGGCGTAGCCGGCTTATAAAATGTATTTAAATTGATCAATCAATTTTTGCTATGGACTTATTATCAACTTTATCGCGAACACATTGTCAGATAACAATAGTACCTTCATTATTTTGATACAATAACTAGGAACTGCAGTCTATTAACGCCGCCTCTTTTACGTCCTGTGTTAATTACTTTCAGTACAAGACGTGCAAAAATTTTCTGCACAACACTTTGATTTATTTTTCGTTCTTTGATTTATTCTCGAATGATCTTTAACCAATTTGCAATTTATCATCGATTATTTGATATCTGTTTTAGGTAGAGTCGGTGGATCTGGCATTGAAAATTTTAGATGGTTCGCAAATCCGGGGAAAAACACTGTCGGTTCAGAGGGCGAAGTTTCAAATGAAGGGCGAATATGATCCCGCGTTGAAACCGAAGAGAAAAAAAAAGGATAAAGAACGACAGAAGAAGATGCAGGAAAAGTGAGTTTCTACAAATTTTATGAATAAATTATCTTAAATGTTCGTTAAAACGGTTAATGAACACTTGGATATAGAGTTGGATATAGAGTTTGGCTAACTATTTCTGAAACACTGTATATATTATACATATACAGGGTGTTTCAGAAGTAGTTGGCCAAATTCTAAGAGCATATTCCACTCATTGTAAGGATATAAACATGGGTTCGGAAACGCTTTCTTCCCAAGTTATAAACATTTCTTATTTAAATTGTTTGTGTTTACGTCGGCATGCCTCGTTTCGACGTTTCATGAATTGTTCTTCTATTATTGAAGATTTCCTTCTTGGATCGATTTTTCTCCCATCTACATTTAATGTTAACAACTACAGACAATTTTTGGAAACGCAACTCCCTCCAATATTAAAAGATGTTCCACCACAGATACGTAATCAAATGTGGTTCATGCATGATGGAGTTCCAGCATATTTTATTGCTCGAGAGTTTCTGAATAATAATTACAGCAATAAATGAATTGGTAGAAGAGGACCCATTGCTTGGCCTGCACGTTTTCCTTTGGATTTTTATTTATGGAGACATCTTAAGACTCTCGTGTATAATATTCCTATTGCTACTATGGAAATACTCCGAAATCATGTTATTGCTGCGTATGAAAAAATACAAAATATACTCCGAGAATTTTTGAACGTCTTCGACAATCCATGCGACGTCGATGCGAAGCATGCATCGATGTGGAAGGAAATCATTTCCAGCAAAAATTCTGTAAAATATAGATATAAGTATAAAATAAAAAATAGATACAAGTTTAAAATAAAATATAGATATAAATATAAAATAAAATATAGGTATAAGTATAAAATAAAAAAATGTTTATAATTTGGAAAGGAAGCGTTTCCAAATCCATATTTATATGACTTTTTTTCATCCTTACAATGAGTGAAATATGCTCTTAAAGTTTAGCGAACTATTTCTAAAACACCCTGTATATGATTGCGTTAAGACAAATATAATTTATTCCTAAATATTCCTTTGCTCCGTGAGCTCATTGACTCAAAGTGTGATGTCACTTCCTTTCGAGACGCTCCGTATAACTCACGGTGATTCGCATTACAAAATCGGAATGATCACGTTTCTCCTCGGTTTCTCCGGTCCATTCATCTCTCTTTTCGCTCACGTCCATGCGAGATGGCGTATCCCCGGGGGATCAAGATACGTTTCATCCACGGTGCATCCGCCGCCACGCGTGTGCATCTTATTAAGGTTTCTATGCACCGCGATGCACGCGTGTCGTAAGTGGCTTGTTTAAAACAGCATGAGAGGAGATGCCTTCGAATCACGTTGTGAAGCGCGTTGTACGCGTGATTTTATGATACGTGATACCATGTAATTCAGAAAAAAACCCTTCATGTATCTCTGTGATGCATGCCTCGTGTAACACGTGTGTAGTGTGTGTAAAGGCTCTTATAATTGCACTGCCATCGGCTCCGAGTTTGCAGCCGCCAGACTGCTTGGCGTTGGCGGTTCCGGCAAAGGCAGCTGCGCACGTCGATTACCCGCATTTAGTCCGCCGCGCCGGTCTGCATACAGACCAACCCAAAATTATACGGGCACGGCGCACTTCCCGACAGATTGCAGCGGCTTAACCCGTTAATCGAAGCGTATAACGATTGCACTGAATGACATTGATTTTATCCCGTGCGTATTTCAGTGTCGTGTAACTATTTCGCGCGAATGATGAAAGTGACATCGAGCATTTCTAAATGATTCAGGAAGAAACAACGTTTGATTTAAAATTCGATGCGATTTTGATGCTTTTGTACATATTTAATGATACAATTAAAGTAATAATAATTAATAATTAAAATTATAATAAAAGTAATAATAATAATAATAATAATTAAATTTAAGAGCTGCAGTCATAATGATAGGATAAGGCTTCAAATAAAATATTTTCAAAGATATTTGTCGCTTTTCATGTGATGTAACATCGATTTTAACTCTCGCGCCATCATATTTCATTGCATTGCTCAATCTCGACGTATCTCTGTCGCCTTCATCGTTAGCAGCATCCTCTTGTTATCCAGCGTAGGTCGCGTGCACAGGGTCAACGCCCTGAACTTTGCGAAAACCAGTTATTGGTGAACGCACGGGCCCACGTTTGCTGACCGGAAGTAGTCTTTGCAGCAACACACTCTTTCGACACTCATCGTGAATCTATGTTAGCACTATAACATTCCCTATCGGTAGAGTTATCCTTTTAAGAGTACATATACTCTTTTTAAGATCTTAAAACTTGTGTGGTCGTTTATTAAAATTTTATAAAATATTTTATAAAATATATTAATAAGAATTGAATAAAATTCATGAATTTTAGAAATTTTATTTGATTAAATACCTACATTTAATATGCATAAAAATTATATCCCCTCCTTCCGAAGTAATATCTTTTTTTGAAAAAAGTATACATATGTACTCTTTTCTTGTGATTCAGATATGATAATCCTAACCATCGGCATCATTTTCTCAAGTAATTCCAAGAAGGAGAAATCGTGAGCCACGATTTATCGATCATTGCGACTGTTCTCACAGCTTTGACGAGTTATTCTCGACCATGCGGCTCGGTGCCGCCAATTTATGCTGTATCAGCGACGTTTGTCGGCATCTTTAATCTTTGAGAAACGTCACTTCCAGTAACGATAGCAGCGTGCTGACGTGATATCATGCGAAGAATCAGCAGATGTGGAATCCTATCAGCCCGCTGATATCTTTATCAATAAGAACGATAGTCAAAGATAAACCGTTTATATCATTTATTAATGGTTTCGAATAAAGTAATTATCAATAAGAATATATGTATATAGATTTGAGTCCTCAGAGGAAACATTTATCAATCTAAAATCCAAATACTTTTAAGATTTTTGCGGATATTTTCTTCAAAGAATTTACGCAATTTGCGCTTATCTCCACGTTTTGATACATCGTTAACACTAGAAATGCCAATGTTCCATATCATTAAAAGAACATTAAGTAAATGAATTATTATGAAAATAAGAAAAGTGATGAAAAAGCAAATATTTTATGAATGTAAAGGACATAATTATTAAAAATATTTCAAAATTCTATCTTTCGCACAAAACATAATTTTAATATAAAAAAATAGAAATAGTAATGACTGCTCGGTACTAATGTTAAATGCCAACGTTAATATCAAGTTACTTCTTACTCTGATGAAATAAATTGTAATTTTCTGGATATGTTGACATTTAACAATGTAACCAAGACACGAAGATAACTCGCAAATTCTGTGTAGCTTATTTGAATGTAAATGCTATTTTTATTTTCTTATCATTCTGTACTTTGTTTGCTTACAGATTGTTTGACTGGCGACCAGAGCGTATGCGAGGCGAACCGCTGAAATGCGAAAGGGTTGTCATCATAAAGAATCTTTTCGCACCGGAGGATTTTGACAACGAAGTCCAATTGCTCTTGGAATATCAGCAAGATATTCGATCCGAGTGCCTGAAGTGTGGCGATGTCAGGAAAGTTATCATTTATGATGTAAGTTTTTTCTTTTTTACGTGTGCTATTTTAATATAAATAACTAACTTTATGTCGATTATTATAATAATAATTTTAAGTAATTAATATCTTATTAACTATTGCGAAAATTGTAAAATAATAGAGGACTTTTCGACTCAGGCCGCTCTACCTCTATGCGAGAGTTTTATCGTTACTTATCAAACATCTTGTATATATAATCGTCATAAATATTTCATATTTCGTAAAAACCAGGAAGTCATTGATCTATGAAGTTAGCATTCTATAATATAAAAAATGACAGTAGCTCCCCCTCTCTCCCTCCCCCTCTCCCTCTCTCTCCCCCCTTCTCTCTCTCTCTCTCTCTCTCTCCCTCTTCATAGTTCTACAGTTCCTTATAAAATTATAAAAAGTTCCTCATTTTTTATACTAAAAAGTCGGAAATGAAAATATAGCGCGCTAATTTTGTG
>Ga0157364_1008052_pt1 | contig 10903 bp, 7 predicted proteins | sample AttsexASBM2_FD_111476 | JGI IMG/M metagenome (GOLD analysis project Ga0157364, IMG submission 111476) | Fungus gardens microbial communities from leaf cutter ant in Ribeirão Preto, State of São Paulo, Brazil - Atta sexdens ASBM2 | ecosystem: Host-associated > Fungi > Mycelium > Unclassified ... | reverse complement strand
CTAATATTTCTTGTTAATGTTTTATAGGATTGCCTCGCAAAATAATAAAGACATCGTATCAATGATTTTACAACTACGTTTTACAACTACATTATATTAATAAATCGTTTATTATTACATTATATTATGCACATAAATTTTCCTACTTTAGTTGTTCCACCAGTCTAATTTATATAAATTGCCTACTGATCGCTGATTCAGAAACTTAAAAGAGAAACTTAAAAAGAGAAATCATCTTTTCTTTTCTTAAATCCCGTATTCAGATGCAATGTCGGTATTGAATAAAAAAAGAGTACGCAAAAATCGTTTCATAACGGAAGACAATACAATGCTGCATGCTAATTAGATACGCCATAGAAGAATTCAAAATTGTCATGTCCTTTTAGAATTGATTCGTAACGAGCTTTTTCTGTTCTTTCCTGAATATTCGTCAGAGATTAGTTTACCGGTCACTTCTTTATATTAATAAAAAAATCAAAAATCATGGCTTTTGCAGTAATGAGAAAAATCACTTCTTGCAGCGGTCGCTTCCTCGATTTGGCAGCTTCGTAGTCAGCAAAATGCACTTTGCTACATCTGCGAATTACACACTGCATACTTCAAATATCCTTTACATTCGCGAGTGAACGGATTTCACAGAGTTAAATTTAACGAAGATTATGTCTATCATATATATATTTATCACTGTTCTGTGATTGTGTTACACACACAGGAAATAGAAGTAACTCGTTACTTGTAACAAAGATACAGTTACAAGTTACTTTTTTGTAACTTTACTGGTAACTGCATTATTTTTTATAACTGTAACGATAAGATAGTTACATTTTTTTAGTAACGAATTTTACAGTTATTTTTATCGTTATTTTGCACACGATTGGACACAGCACTTGAGACTAAAGAGTCCTAGACACCCCCGTCCGCTGTGATTGGTGATCGATTTTTAAAAAGTAACGAAAAGTTACTTTCTCAAGTAACTGTAACTTGTTACTTTTAAAAAGTAACTTTCCATTCCTTATACATTACAAATGATATACTATGAGAAATACTGTCATGTTTTATTAGTATCGTGAAAAAAATTCCTTATTCTTTTTCCTTCTTTTCCTTTTGGTTGCGTTTATTACTATCACATTTCAACCGTAAAAATGCTATTGAATGTCCGTTTAGAATGCATAATGATTAGCTGTGTTAGAATGCATTTCTTTGAAATTCGGACCTCAAAGAAGCTTGTATAACACGCCGCCGCCGACCGGACGGAAGTTACACAGATTAGGAAAAAAAGAATAACGGAATACCGCTCGATGGTCAATGTGTAAGGCCCATCGCTCTTTCATTGCTTTCTTTACATTTTTCGTAAAATCACTCAAGCATTATTGATCACAAATAACAATCTTCTTTGTTCACGCCAACTATTTTATCTTATCATTATGCCAACTGCTGTGAAAAATGCTTGTTCATCAACCACCATTTAAAAAAATTTGTATTCAAAAAGATGAAAACAAATTGTTTAAAGAGACCGCATTGAATAAACTACTGCTCTTTAAATCCGGCTAGAAAGTTTTTCTATCAAAATAAAATATAAGATCTATTTATATATACATGTATAGATCACAGTAACTAATTTTAGTTAAATACATAGATAACAAAAAATACTTTATAAAAAATCATATTTTATAAAGAAAAATAAATTACATTTAAAATTCACAATTATTTTTTAATGAAATACACATTCATCATTTTTATAAAACAAATATAAATTTGTAAATTAAATTTAAATTTACTAAAACAAAAATTTGATTATAAAATTTCAGACAATGTTAATAATTTTTTTTCACAGAAACTGCAAGCGTCATAAAAATATAATTTCATTCATTACCAACGGTGCAAACGGAGATATTTTATTGTTACTTTCGCCGTATGGCTAGTATTGCAGACTTTATAGAATTATATTAATATGAATATTATATTAATAGAATTATATCTTTCTATGTAACACGCTATGCAATATATATGCAATCGTGTTTTCTACATTTGTTACGTGTACAATTTATTAGCATGTTTTCTACAGTAAAACATGGATACGGTTCGTTTAACATTCGCACGCGAATGTTTATCTTTGGTTTCCATCGAGGCTTTAAAACGAAAATTATGTCGTCTGAAGAATTTAAGGGAAAAATTTATAAGTACGGTTTGGACTAACCACTTTCGTAAAACAATATAATTATCCGCCGCCATTTACCATATCAGTCTAGACAAATCTCTCTGACGACGAGACAGCAACAAATATCCGAACTAATCTATCACGACTGGTCGAACCTTCTTAATAATGACGTAATTGCTTAATTTCTGTTTTCAGTCGCGATGGAAGGCTGCTACCGACTCACTTATTAAAATTTAAAAATCCTGTCCGGTTCTGTCTTAATTAAACGTTGGGCCCGTCTGTCCCTTTAACCGACTATAATTTGATGCAACGGCGAGTTCGCTTTGAGGTTTCAATTTGTACTGCCATTACCAAAAAAATTGAAATCAAAGCAAAAGCAAGTTGGGGAATCATAAGTGAACCTTTGCAATGCTTAATTACGCGTAATGATTATGCAGGAATTGCATCTTGAATGTACTGTTTGGTATGCATGATCTTTTGATATCAAGAAGCGTAAGTGAAAGAGAAGTAAATGATATTCCTAATTAATAATCAAGCTAAATTAAGGATGAATGCGATCGTTTTCTACCTCGTGCGCGCAGTTACGTGCACGCGACGAAACGCTGGTTTCGCTGCTCTTCGTTTTCTCTTGCATTCATTCGTATAGCTCGACATCATCATCTGGTCCTTTATACCTCTCTCTCTCTCTCTCTCTCTCTCTCTCTCTCTCTCTCTCTCTCTCTCTCTCTTTTCTTCAGAGAAAACGGAATCTGGCCAAGATCTTGCAAATCCTCGGATCGGATATATTTTTCTGCGTCGAAGAACTGAGAATTTACCGCCCGCGAACGCGCGTGGACGATACAGAGAGAGTGTAACAAGGACAAATATTTACTCGAGCGCGAGAGCGGGGCCGATGGTAATCCCGAACGGATCCTCGGTGAAAACGGCGTTCGATATAGATCTCACACGGCGGGTGAGACTACCTGTCCCCGTTTGTCGATATACGCTGCCTCAAGAATGAATCACCCGGAAAACGTGGACGGGTTTTACTTAATACCATGGATTAGGGTTTAAGCCCCTCTATCGACCATTCATTCGAAGGTACAATAAACGTGCCGACTGCAGAGGGAATTATTCTTAAGCGAGCCTCGTGTCTGCGCCATCGCTGCATCGGCAGGTACAATGATCTTTCGTAACCGGGCCGGAAGTGACAGAATGCAGGGTGCAAGCGATTGAAGGCGCTGAATCTGTGTCACTGATATTTCGGATCATTTGGATGAGCACGATGCACGATGGTGAATGAAGAGCCTCAAACGTGTTGCGGGGTACCGATGTAAAGACATAATAACGTGCAATTTCTGTAACGAAGTAAATCTGGACACATTACGAGCGCTTTCCATCGCGAATTACAGTAAATTACCTCATTATCCGAACGATCAGTTTCATTGCCTCGTCGAGGAGTACGCAATTAAGCTATGTACCGGAAAAAATCGCTCAATCGATCGCCTGCATGACCGACTTTGTAAATGCCTCGACAATCTCCATATATTATGATCAACGGTAATCGGCTCTCTCATCCTGAATCTGCGGGATCGACATATCCAGAGCACGAGATTGTTTCAAAAAACTGAAACGCTTCTTGTCTCAAAATGACTTGCTTGTAATCAATATTTTGAAGGAGAGAAAAAAGCTTAGCAATATGTAGCATGTACAATTAACAATACTCAGAAAAAAATAAAAACAAAATCTACATTCACAAATCTCGTACGAGCTGATAAGAATTAATAAATCATCGTGTACGTGACAAACAAAAAACCATGTGACACAATCATCATTTTCGTGTCGGCTAATATTTTGCGAGATATCGCGAAACCAAACTATTTTGCACGCGCGTCATTCTTGCAAAACGCTTATTATTCACTAGTACGCGAAACGCTCTTATCACATTCGTAATGTAATCTTTATTTAACTTTAACTGCTTTGTAAAACGTTATCACAGATAATTTATAAATTAATAAAATAATACCACGATTTTCGCAAAATATTTAAAATAATATCTGACAAAAATATAATAATGTGTGCACTTGAACATATAATAGCTTTGTGTATTAATTACTGTTAAATAATTTTTTATAAGAATTCCTTTTTGCAAAATAAAAATTATAATTTACGAATATCAAAATGTGTTGTATTATCAGTTGAAAAATTATTGTTATCACAAAATATATTATATTATCAGTTTAAAAAATTATTGTTACCACATATCATACATTTCAGCCCAAATACAATACTCATGTGATATGATGGTTCATTCGCACGAAACGCAGCCGAGAAAGCACGATCGCTCGAAATTTTCTCGCAGCGAAGAAGATACGCATATCGCAAAAACAATGAGCATCCGACACGGATACATATAACTCGGAACGAATTCGCTAATTCGCAGGAACTCCTTAATTACAACACGGGCGAACTCTATTCGCCGACTACCGTTTAGCGCTGCCGGGTATGCGTATCTGGGCTCCTATAAATCCGGCTGTCTGCTGGCTTAATACCGTGGCGAAATCAATTTACCGTGGGTGGCTGCTATACATATCGGGCCCGTGCTGTAATTAAATTGTTACTTCGGGCGGACCGCACGCCAATCGACATGGGCGGCCACTGAACACCCACACTCGCGCTCCCCGCCGCCGTATTTATGGGCCCTTTATACCCAGAGCGTGTCCTCTATTAATAACGCGGGATATTAATGAATCCCTGGCTTTATCCGCGTATCCTGGGAAGATCGCGTAGGTGGAAACGTTGTCGTAGGCGCCACGTTAAGTCCCGCTGTCTCCCTTTCCCACCGAGGCCCCCTTTGTAGGAATCCTTCTTAAGCGCTCACTTTTTAACGGCCGTGTTTTCCATCAACGTGCAAGCACACCTCGCGTGTGTTTCATTAATGAATATTCGAACGATTTAGAGGTGAAATATCGTTCGTGGTAAAAGGTAATATGTTCGGCCGCGCGTACGTGGTAGTGATCTATGGGCGATGTAAGGGCGCGGAGGTGCTTCGATCGCAACCATTAATCATCCAGGATAGATGTTGTATAATAATTTATCGATTTCGTGGTATTATGAATGGGAAATTACGACAGTCGATTATGGATTCTCTGTCTCTTACTCGTACGTGGCGATACGAAGATTGTGCTATGGCTTTTGTGCATGTATATGCCCTTCCACCTTCCCTTGCAGTTAATAATAAGCGAAGAAATTCAATATATATATATGTATCGATAAAAAATTGCAACTTACTTAAAATCCCAATTAAATACGGTAATTGCGCAGAATATATATTCTACAATCAGCCATTAGGAATAAAATCAAAAGATAGAAGCTAGAAATTGACCAATCACAGTCGTGAGAAGAATAATTGACTATTCAATTGATTGATCAATTTCTAGCTTCTGATTTCTGATTTATTATTAATGGCTTATTGTTATAAAATATGTGTACGAATGGGAGCACACCTTGCTAACGCATAATACATAAAGCGTAAGAGAATCAACCAGAGTCTTTCCTTTCACGAAATGAAAACTTTGATTGGTTAATTCTTACGCTTAATGCGTTATGCAAAGATGTGTATTCTGGCCTTAAGCCAGAAAGTCAAATCATTTATTTTGTTTTTGCAATTAGTTTCAGGGCATATTTACAACAAAATTTCTTAAATGAGGTTAACTGATATTGTTGATATTTTTGATTGATACTTTTAGCTAACGTTATACAGCCAAAAAGTGAATATGTGATATTATCCAAACTCATCTCGCATAGCTTCGCAAATTTCTTGCAAAAAGATATTCTTCGACATGTAACGGTTATTTTTAGTAGTTTACTTTTCGACATCCCACATGAAATTGCCGTTAATGAAGAAGCGAGCTATCAGTGTTCTCTTTGCGGACAACGTAAAATCACGGTTTTACCTCATACTTGGCACTGCGCGTGCTTTTGCGGTCACCTCGGTTGTTCGTTTACATAGATCTTCGTCAGCGGGAATCGTATGTTCGTTTCGAAACTCCGTTAGCATTGGTAGGTAGACTGTCACGCGTCGCAACGGGAAGAATCGCACGTGTCATAAATATACATGGACGATCGGCGTAGATTCGTGCGGTCGCTTCCTTGCTTTTAGCTTATCTGTCCTCGTGGAACATCCTGAATCCAGAACGTGAGAGGGTTTTACGGAGTGCTCGACCACATCCGATAATTGGTAAGGGTAAACTCATTCGAGTGATATTTGTTTGCTCGACCGTTACATAAATAGAACCGATAGTCATCACCCATAAAATTTAGCATAGAAATTCTCTTATCCATCAAGAAGGTACATGAGTCAGTGGAAAGAATTTTATAGAGTATGGATAAGTAAAAAAAAAACTTGAATCAATTCTTTTATATCTATTTCCATCAACGTAAATTAATTTTAATCTCGGTTCAATTTTTTATCCTTTTTTAATTCTTAAAACTAAAAAGATATGAAGAATAAGTTGAATCGAGATCAAAGTTAATCAGCATAGAAACAGACATTAGAAATAAAATTGGTTACTACTATAATCACTAAAAAACAATTGAATTGGAAGAAAATATTTTGTCAGTCTATTATCACGAGTGTGCGGAATTGAGCTCGTAATTTCGACGTTAAGAAAGTCGGGAAAATCGAAATGAAAAAATTCAGTTGCATTACAATCTGCGTTTTTCCCGCAACGCGACCGAGCGTTTTCCCAAGAAGAAATGCGGAGGCGCAACAGCAGGAAACGCGTCGAAACGAAAAGTTGGCGTTATCATTAACTCCATTTTTCCCATCCGTTTTGCGCCATTCGTTAGAGAACCGCGAGATCGGCGGTGCGGTTTTTAGAGCGGTTATCGACCGGATGTCGAGCATCGTCAGCAGAAGAAACGCTCACCGGCACGATATTACCGTAACATCTCTACTCCGACTCGCCGCTGATTGGCAACTGAGCGCTTTGTACACGCACGACTTCCTGAAAACTTCGTATATAAATCACGTATGCATCCCGTACAATTTATCCGCGTAAAGCGCCCACGAGTATGCGTGAGAAAGTGTACGTGAAAGAACGCTCTCACGCGACACTGAAAACGATGCAGACCCCATACACATAATTTTCTTATTTATATATAATTTCAAAGATATTGACAGACTTATTGAATTGCAGTTAGAACTCAATCAGCGTCGTGCATCACACCAATGTTGGCCACAATGACAAGTTAATTAGTTCCCAAGGAGAATCATCGGTACACTCGCTCGCAGGTCCGTACAAAGCAAGAAGGAATGCCAGATGGCGCGGATAAAAAAATACCGTTTCTCATTACCATAGCAGCACGAAATGACGAACGTTTTGCGCGTTCTCATCCACAATTCCAGCAACATTATGTTGTCGACGTTTGAGTACACTCAGGCGCGCTCTCACGTAACAACTACGAGTAATTACTACGCTTCTTCTTGGCTTGCAAGATCGGTATGTTCGGTACGTAATTTCGTTCAGAAAAACAAATAATCGACAATAAAACGCGCAGTAATCAAGCTGTGAAGACGGCGTGGATGAAGAAGAGAGACAAATTGTATGTCATGAAGATTTTGATGTTATGGAACAAACACCCAGAGAAAAAGTTACTTCGATTTAAAGAAATTTCGGTTAAATGAAAAAATTTCTTTGATTTTAAGAAATAATATTTAAATCAAAGAAATTTTTTTATTTAACCGAAATTCTTTTAAAGCTACATTTTCTCTGAGTGAATGAAAAGCAGCAACGGATGTGATTCCTCTTAATTGTTTCTCCTCATTAAGTAAATCCTCATACATCATGTACAATAACTCCGTAATATTGAAGCGAAAAGTAGATGTGAAAGTTCGACAATGCCAAAGCGTTTCGTGCACATGACAGATTCATGAGATCGATCCCGAGGCGATCGTACGAAGAGAGCACTCTCGATGAACCTTCTTCCAAGGGCGGCGGAGTGAATTTTTTGTATATGTGGAATGAGTTCCGGGGAACGCGTATGAAGACGTCTAAAAAAAAGTTCGAACGAAGAAATCCTCTTCCGGGAAAGGGGGGAATGGAAATATTTATAGACACTTATAATATACAATAACAAACAAAAAATAAATAAAATATACGAATACTTATTTTGCTATTCTTCATTTCTTTATCGCGAATGTAGTTCGTCGAATGTTATTTGTATTTATAAATTCATTCATACGCTCGACTAATAAAAATAATGGATTTTGAGCGGCTCGTAAAAATATACCTTTACTCGTTAAAAATTTAAGTTAGCTGTAAGCTCGATGTGTGGAAATTCCATACATATCAAATTCACATATGTGGAGTCCTTCACCATTCCACAGATCGCCCTTGCCTTCTTTTACTCTCTCATCGCGCAAGATGAACTTTGAAATTTTCAGCAGCGATATGCAATATATAGGTAATCGTTTTAATTCACCCCACGGCGTGCAATTTAGCGCGTTCCCCGATCATTCGGTCGGGCCAGTTTGTGTCGAATCAAAAATCGCGAACACACCACGTCGGTGGCTAATCGCCCGAGGAATAGCTTTAACGGGAGCTGTCTCGTGTGTGCTCGCAACTCACTCACTCTCTCTCTCTCTCTCTCTCTCTCTCTCTCTCTCTCCCTCTCTTAGATATTCACCTGCCGAAAGAGCAATAAAGTATGAGATTACGCGACCGCCATTAATGCGAGCGCAAAACTAATTAAGTCGGGCGACACGAGATCTCCTCGGGATATTCACGCTCAAGTAATTTCGGTGCCGGCCTGAAGAAATGAGTAACGCGGACGGTCGCAAACGTACGATTTTAATTATTTATTATTGTACTCGACTATGTAACATATAAGCTTCGCGTGGCTATTACATGGGGCCAGATGGTTTCGTCGGATAGATATTAATTGGTAGACGATTTGAAATCCCGAGATCGCTGCGAGGCTATGGATATTCACGTTCGTGCGCGTTAATGCAGTAATTACGTTCCATTTGTATATCAATGCGTGTATTTGAATAAATTACAAGACGCTTCTTTTTCTACTTCGAAGGTGGCGGCCTGCCACCTTGTGCGTGTAGAGATATTTGTCAAACTGCTAGCATTCGCTGCGGTCATTTGGGAATCGATGGCTCAATTAAAATTCTATATACTAAGCACGGGGTTCAATTAGGCCCGCTTGTATACGCTGGCATTTGAATAATGGCAAAAATAAAAGACGCATTTTTTAACAAATCATTTTGTAACATTAGAAAATATCTTAGCCCTTTAGAAGATTAAAAAATAATTCTGTAAATTAATTTATATCCAATTTATACATAACTAGAGATAGACTCTAATAAAATCTGGTAGCAAGCAATTTTGTCAAAACAAAAATGAGAAAAAATACGTATACTATTCACTTTTTATATGCTATCTCAGTTTAATTTATATAATCTTATTCATTCTATACTGAAAAAATGTTTGACATGAATCACCATTATTTTATTGACAGTGCATTACATATATATATATATATATATAAATTTTCTTATTTTTTAACTAAAAAAATTGTGTTGTTCTAACTAAATTTTGATTAAAATAACCAAATTTTAATTGAAACAACACAATTTTTTAAATAAAAAATAAAGTTTTTGTAATTCACATAACAAGAAAATAATGATTATTCATAAACATTTTTCTCAATGTAATTTACTGAAGTTGACGCAAACTAATCAAAAGATTGTCATCTCGTATGGTCAGATTTTGTTATATCAAGGTAAGGTCTCTATATATATAAATAATATTAAATATAATAATTCTGCAAATTAATTTATATCTTCTATCACTTTCCTAATTCTCCTAACATCCAAGATCAAATTTCACGATCAATTATTATTAAAAAATATCTACGATGAAGTGAGTTAAAGAGATTGGATCATTGCAAATCCTCGATTCGTATCAGAGAAAAAGAGAGGAGGAACACGCGAACTTCCGGCAGTCTGCGTTCCGTCGCGTTATTATCGGTGAGTTTACCTCTATATCGAACGCGCCGATGCTCCTCGCACGAAAAGGAATTCGGCGGGGGCTATTCTGCCGATTTGACACAGTTTCACCGTGAAGACAGCTTAAAGGATACCGCGTGAGTTACGACCGCCGGCAGCGATTATCTCCCGCAGCTGGCATAATAAAATTGAAATCGCATTGTGCCGCGGTACTCCGCGGCTGCGCAGCAATCAACGTTACTTTTATCGTTCAGAGAAACGTTACCGGTCAGCCGGCCACGAGTAACTACTTGCGCGTATTCGTCGCTGCCTGTGTTACGAGCTGCGCACTCGCCTCGTAAAAGCGAAATCTCCAGAGGAATGACAAGTCGATATGCGACGATAAAATGCGACTCCTCGGCGTCTAATCGCTTTATTGTGGCTTTTATAGCGGATGACATACATGTCAAACATAATCTTCGATGAGAATACCGCGAATCCTTCGTCTCGATGCTTGAAACTAATTATTTTATAAACTGTGATAAGCAAAAATCACAAAATTTTTGGATTTTATTTTATTCTATGAATAATATTTGAATTTTATTAGCTTCATTAATATTAATAAAAATAAAAAGATAAAAATCGTATTTTTTATAACGATATTTTACTTGTATAGAGCGAGTAAAATATTCGGTGTGTGTGTGCGTGTGTGTGTGTGTGTGTGTGTGTGTGTGTGTGTGTGTGTGTGTGTGTGTGTGTGTGTGTGT
>Ga0157364_1008051_pt1 | contig 10904 bp, 4 predicted proteins | sample AttsexASBM2_FD_111476 | JGI IMG/M metagenome (GOLD analysis project Ga0157364, IMG submission 111476) | Fungus gardens microbial communities from leaf cutter ant in Ribeirão Preto, State of São Paulo, Brazil - Atta sexdens ASBM2 | ecosystem: Host-associated > Fungi > Mycelium > Unclassified ... | reverse complement strand
TTTTGAAAAAACTTCACGGAAGTTGAGGCATATTACAAGTAGAACTAAAAAAACTTTGATGTGCAAATGGTTCTTATTATTCCAATTTTTATTAAAATCTAATTGTCAATCATTTATTGAAAAAAAATTTAGAAAACAATATTGCAATTTGTCATATTTTTTGGCCATGAAAATGATCTAAGTACACCTATTATGTTTACTATGCATCTTTGCATTAATTTCATTTATGACCAATTCTTTTAATCTGACAAAAAAGTTTAACTTTCTATATAAATTTAAAGTCTAATTAAACTCTCTTCAAAAGAAGATTATCACTTAACTTCTAAAATTTCATTATATTTGTTATTCTTCTCAAACAACAATTAGAACAAAATCAAGTATATACGTTATTGGGTTTTTGAAAATACAAAAATTCTCCTCCCCCCTCCCAACATCCTACTATATCAATACAATAGCGGCTATAGAAAGGCTCGCTCGCGCAGAACGCCTACGACCTCCACGGGAATCGGTTCCTCGATTACGGATGAGATATGGACATCGGCGAACGAGCGGCGATTCTGCCGCACCTCGACCACCTCGACTGGCATCGGGTCGTCCCTGAACTTACACGAGAACAATCGCTCATTGGAGTCACGCGACGGCGATTTCTACTCCACGGATATCGAAGATTCGAAGGACACATCCTATCGGAGATTCTACCCGACCACACCGACTACTTCCGGTTTGGGTTCATCCTCGGATCGTCAATCCGTGGAAACGCAGTGTGGTTCCAGAGATTTACCGGATCATCTCTGGGCAGCCGCGATGGAAGATGGTTTCTCGCGCTTCAATGCCATGAAGTCGCTGCAGACAATCACACGACAGCCTCGTCCAAATCACGACTGGGTGAAGACCGAGCGTATCTCCAGGTTTACCAAACATCGCACCATCAGTCAATCGCCACAACACGAGCAGGAAATCTGGACATCCAAGTTGAACGAGAGCGCAGTAGTCTCCGGTTATGCCACTCAACGGAATCTTGGTCCACACAAATGCCATCATCAAGCACGCAGGAGCTTCTCCACATCGATCGTTGCGGATCTTGCCGTCACACCGGATGGATCTCAGCAGAGTCTTGGCAGTGGCGAGTTCTTGGTGAGTTTTGGTGTTATTTCGGTGTTGTGTCCTGTGATAATTGTTTAATGTATTTTCTTATCTGCTGTTTAGTGGTAAAATTTTTTTAAATGACAAATATCTTTAGGTTTCTAAACGCTAAGCATAAGTTAAAATTACGCACATAACTTCTAATGCAAATATTCTTTCAAATATTATTTGTATCTATCTTGAGATTAAATAAGTCGAGTTCATGCAGCTCTTACACAGAGCTGAAAATATATGATACTCGTAAAACGAGTCGCAGCTTCACGGAAAGAATGATTTTGTTGAAGTACTTAAAAATTTAGCCAGATCTGAAAATAATTTTATTGAACTATCAAAATAATTATGTAGAAATCTCAGACATGAGCAACGTTGCAAACAATTTTGACATGCTATCAATCAGTTTGAGCGTCCTACATAATTATTTATCAATAGTCTAACGAAATTATTTTCAGAGCTGTATCTAACAAAATTTTTAGATGCTTCAGCAAATTTTTTTTCCATACTTTTTCAAACACACAAATTATGAGTCTGAAACATTCTTAGAACCAATATACAATTCGCACATTAAAGTCTTATTATAGTTATTATTGCTGCAATTGCATCACAAAATATTCGTGTACCATTTACGGATGTAATAATGTCCGGTATTTACGCACTGAACTTTTTTTTTACAAAGATTCAAAAAAATTAGGTTTTGCATTTTGTTCTACAAATAATCTTCTCAGCCGGTTCGTAAAAATGCACCGCCGGTAGGAAAGAGAACAAAATTATGAACCAAAATTATTATATGTACTCGCTATGCGGTTTCCAACCGTTGATTATCGTAATGACCTCGGGCACCCGAAAAAACGTCCTCGAAGTGAAGTGGGTGACTGAGCTCTCAACTCTTTCTCCTCACTTCCACATCGCGGGAAGGAATTTAACTCCCTGACTTATCGCGCCTGGCTTTGGATTACCTCGCGACAAAATCGCGTAGCCTGGTCGCGAAACTCGTTCCTAGTTTCCTTTTCCTCGCGATGAAGGCTTTGACGCAAACACTCTCGGGTTCGTAAACTGAATTTATCGCCGCGTCGCGATAGCACGCGGTTTGTGTACTCTTTAAGACGGATTATAGACTTTCTTCTTCCGACTTCTTCCTCAGGCAATTTTCCGCGACAATTGAATATATATCCTGGAATGAGTCACGCGAGATTCACGCTTAAATCTAGAGTGAAAACAGATTAGACAATAATATATTGCATCTCTTAAATAAAATCAATGAAATTAAATATACATTGTTTAATATGTCCTGTATATATTTTTGTATATATTTTTATCAAAATAATTAAAATTAAATAATTAATTTCTCTAGAGAAGCATATTTATTATCGAATTATAATAATAAAATTGTTGAATTAATATCTAAAAGATATTTGTCTATAATAAATTGTTTTTTTAATAAAAAAAAACAGCCTTTTTCTTAAATATCGAGTGCTTGTTCAAAATTTAATCCAAATTTGCCGATTTTTGTATAATTCAATTAATTTAAAGCATAAATCGATTCCTTGATTTTATTGTCATTCAAAAATAATGGCCGATCTTAATGTTTTTCCTTTCCCGAGATTTGATAAATAAAATTCACCAAATAAAACATAAACGGAACACGAAAGCAGCATGTCTGTCCGTGTAACTAAGTTGACAGAAACTATTATTAAAATAGTGAGCGTTGCTCGTAGAAACTCGAGTAAGTACGCTTGCTGAATCTCGAAAAATTGTCGGGAGCTGAACGGTAAAAATTTTAAATCTGATTTTTCGCAAGCATACACGTACAATATATCAAAAGTTTTACGAGCGATATCTTTTGTGTACGCGCTGACGCGAGAAAGACACAACTATATCACCCCGGTCTATATTCAAATACTCGCCCGAGTGCTACCCAGATATCATTGTATTCTTGTTGTTCACTGTATATTAAACAAGGATAAAATGATATCTAGGGAGCACTTGAGTGAAAATTTGAATGTGCTCCAGCATAAATCTTTGAATTTTTAATACAAGGTTTATAATTTAGTGAATCGTGTAATTGACTCTGTGAAGAATAATTTATGTAGTATATTATGTAGTATATTATGTCGATTACGTAGTGTATTCAATATTCAAATAGCACAGAGGGCTTAAAAAATTTAAAAAGAATTCAGTCGTATGTCATAAATTCTGAGTTCATTTTCAGATGTAAAAAAAATTTTTTTTATATCTGAAAAGACTCAGAATTAATGATATACTGAATTCTTTTTGAACTCTCTATTCTTTTTCTCTTTGTGCTATCTGGGTATTCTATACATTTTTTTTTGTAGGAAACTTTTTTTTTAATTTAATTTAAATTATGTGAGTTAATTATAAACTTGAATAATTAATTAATCAAAAGAATTCGGAAGTTACATGTATAAAATTATATCATTCATCAAATAGAGTTCATACATTTTCTATGTGCTAGAAAATAAATAATAAAATATAGTAGACTGTTTTCTGGTTGCATTGTAAATGAGAGATTTTAATCGTTTTTAATGTTTATATTATAGTTATCTGTATTACCTAATAAAGATTTTATTGCGATATGATTGATATTGACTTTGCAAGCATACATTTTATATGTTAGCACGATGGTTGGATACGATATATTAACCACTAAAAACAACATTTTTTCTAAACCGTCACGTCTACATTACCGCTTATATTCTATCACGTATTCCATTGCTCAATGCAACACGTCCGCTCAATGCAGTATATTCGCTCAACGCAGCACGTTTTCTAATATACATTTACGCGTATCTTCTTCCAATAATGAGAATAGACTAGCATAATTGCAATTGATATTATCCGAGTTGCAATGTGTATAGATTAAGATGAAGCATGGGAGAGACAAATTGGACTTTAATTAAAAATTGATTCAATGATTATTTCCACTTATTTTAACATTTTTATTATACGAACAATTAGTGAAAAGCGTTTATTTAATCATTCGAAGAGGAATTATATTAATTATTAAGGATATAATATTCATTACAATTATGATATAGAGTCGCGCATAGAGTCCTGTAATATACACAATTGTGATAACAAGTAGTGTAATTATTAAATAATAACGAGTGCAAAAATAATATTATATATAATGATATAGGTATGTGTGTAATAAAAGTAATAATGCATGCAAGATTCAAAATATATTGTAGGATAAAGCTGCCGAAATCGCATTTTTTCTCATAAAAATATTAAGTTTTTTAATAAACTATAATCTTTATACCAAAATTATAAATCTTTTTTCTTTCTTATATGATATAATTAAATAATAATTCTATTATGCTACATGTTATGAATGTAACATAGCAGCATTAAGTACTATGTAATTCTTAAATAATCTGTAAGAAAGTGTGTGAGTATAATAATTGAATTTTTAGGCGAGATAGTGAATTTTAACAACTTTACTCTATAAATAAATCTTAAATAATGTCAGCGAGTTTAGGAAAAGGAAATAGTTGTTGTGCAGCATTGATAAAGTGACACGAAATTTATGTCACTTATTTGGACATGCGGAAATAACTATTGTTTCACGCGGTGCGTCATGTGCGACAAAGTCGAGGCGGATGTTCATTTCGTGCACGATGAACGAAAGAATAGCTTTGTCAAGCGGCTGAATGCTTGTTGTCCTCGCGTACGTTCTCGCATGCAACATCGCTTGTAGCAACGAAATCTAGTCTGAAATCTGTCCGGAAAACGATGTACGATGATGATGGGACATAAAAGCCATTCTACTTGGGGATATTACAGCCGGATATCATAGTTCATCTTTTTTTCATTGTGGTTCATGATTTCCCGTAAAATGAAGGAGTGCGTCACGTGACTCACGGTCGTTTTCCTTCGTTGGATAATTCCGACCATCGGGATGCATCATTAATTTCCTCGCTCCAGAAAGTACCGCTGTTAAGTTAGAGTACGTAATTGATTCGGGTAACGGAATTTGTTATATAGTTAACTTTTTGTTTGGAGATTGAAAGTTCTGTGTCTTGGAGAATAATATGTACAAGATAGCAAGGAAGGGAGAAAACGAATTTTCTTTATGAAGAGTATTATTTTTATTTTAATTTTTTATAAAAATACGAAACTGAATTTTGAACGTTAATAAAATCGAATAATTATAATTTTAATTAATTATGCGTTATTGATTGTGAGATAAATAAAATGAGTGGAGAAGAAATATAAATACACGTGAAAAAACTTATAAGCTGACGCTTATATTTAGTACTTGTTTTTGATGATACCCTGCACAAAGATTCTCTTTCTACCTCGCTACTCTTTGAGTCGCTTTGCTTAATTAGTCGTCTCTTTCTGTGTGTCATCCTGGAGCTTTCCATCTTGCAAATAAACGCAAAGAGAAGCCAACTCGTCTATATTTGCACGTTGGGCAAAAAGTATATCAACATGCGCACTTTGCTACAGGATTTTAACATGTAGTTCTTGGCAACCGAGCAAGAAGAACGATCCAATTAGAGTCGATGGAGTCCTCTGCGCACATTCCAATATTTCAAGCGTTAACTTTTTTCATTTACAATTAGACGCTTTTACTTTTTTTTTGCGAAAGCTTAACGATGCGACGGTCTGCAAGTGGCGCTTTTCGACGCGTAATTAATACGATTAGCGGCCACGACGAACATATAAAATATGTTCTGAAAGTTTCCTCTTTGGTATACCTGTTACACAGACACTTTGGTTGCAGAGCAGAAAATGTGAATAGTGATAAAGTTTTTAATCGGTTTAATTTTGTGACATACATTCTTTCGCTATTAAATTGTTTATTATACGACATACTAAAGCTTGATTTCTTCTCAGAGAAGATCTGAAGAACGTCTAAACAAGATTCCAGAATGTTTACTGTAATTTTCTAACATTCATTATTACACACTAGTAAATATAGTAAATGATAAAAATAATAAAAGAGATAATTAAGAAAGATAGTTCTGAGAAATTTCAGCATCGCTATTGTCGTTTCGCAATTGAGTTGAAATTCTCTTCCGACTATGTTTCTCTTTCTTCGGCTTTGTCAGCACTTAAAGACGAACAAAACAAAGGTTCAGAGCTCTCAATATAATTTGCAATATGCGAAGCGCTCGCTCTTGTCTCATAAATAGTATGCGCATCTCCCTTAGTACTCGAGTGTAGGCACAAGGTCTAATTAAACTCCATCGTTAGCGAAGATGATCCCTTAATCGGTGATATATATATATATGTGTCAAGTGCATGACGCGCGCCAATTGACGAAATGGCATAAATCGATTTATGTCGGCGACACGAAAGTTGAGAGGCGTTGCGCAAGATGAGTTTGATGAGGTCCGCATGTAATTATCCTTCGATTAATGAGCGGGCATACTGGCGGGATAACTACTAGCAAGGATTTACTCTCGTAATTACGCTCGCTACTTCGACGACTTAATGAGGAATATACATGTATGTGTGCCTTGATCTAGCTCGGTTAAGGTCTCATCTCTCATGGATAAAGCGTGATTTGATAAAACGGGATTATCGACACTACTGTTTTTCTGCGGAAAGAATAGGTCATTTTTAAAAGAAAAGCATAACTTGCAAACAATAAATAAACATCTCGATAGATGATTACTAATAAATTAATGAAGTATATTTTTATATAAAAGAAAGAAACAGAAATCCATTTTCTTGATTAATTTTCCTGAGAAGACATATATATATGTTTGTCCTAAACAATTCTTTCAAATAAGTTTGACACGCGAAATTCCAAATTTTTCGATCGCTGGAAGTTGTCCTCACAAATCCTATAAAATGAATCTCTCAGAAATCAATTAAGTTATGTTAACGACAAAAGAAGATTGATTTTATCGCAATGTGAGCAATAAAAATGAAAAGACAAAATCGATAAGATCTTTTATAATCCGAAAATTAACATTTTTATTGCTCACTAAATTTTACTGAAACGCATTATCATACAAGAATTTTATTTTAATTCTCTATATTTAACACTGACGTATGCTCGTTTGTCAAAGGCGCCTGAATTTATGCGAGTCGCGCTACATTCGCCAATGTCGACAGAAAGATTCTCAACGACATGACTTATTACCTTAAATACTGTCGCGATAAAGCTGTGAATGTATAGTCCGCAAACACTTGCCGTAAAAGATATTGCACTCTTTCTCTGTAATAACTCTGCGAAACTCTCTGGAAATGGCCTGTATATATAATTTTAATCTCTCATATTTATTTCGCCTGATAAATCTACTTCATTATTATACATTTTTAGATATTCCGACCCGCTCGGTAAACTAACTGTAAAATACAAAAATGTAGAGATTGCACTAACAATGAGCCTTTTTTCTTAATTTGCTTGTTTATGCTAAAAACTTTTACTTTGTTTTCTAAAAGATTTATTTTTGAGAATCTTAAAAGATAATGTGAAAAATAGGACGCTGTTTGCATTTGCATTCTTCTCATGAATAATTCGCAATAATTTACAATACATTTACGAGGCGAAAATAGTGATTTTTTTTGTGATGATTTATATATTTAACCGTCACAAATCATATCAATCGCAGCTTAGCTTAACACTTAGTTTATTGTTCTAAAACGTATGTATAGACTTTCGGAAAAATGAGTAAATGTCTATCGGCATTTTTCCACATCGTTATCCGAGTCGATGTCGACAAATCGTGTTTTATTAACGAAAAACTTTTGATCGCGCGCACGTTTTATAAACACGCAATAGAATAGATTGAACTGCCAACTTTTCATTGTTATCAGCGAATGGGACTGCGACAGAAGAGAGAATATACTGACATGCTTTCTCTGCTTTTCGCGCTTGCATTGTTTGCTAGAAAACATGAGATACTTTTTTAATCAATAAAACATTGATACTAAAATTGATAAAAAATACATTATATGATTAAAAAAACAAGATATTGAAAAATAAATGTCGGAGATTTTATATAATTGCAATGTTATATTTACGTTATTAATTTAATAATAATAAATACTTATATATATTATATTATCACATCGCACATTTTTATGGCATTTTTAAAATCAATATAATGTTATGTACAATGTATTATAATATAACCTGTCTCAAATCTGTTACCTGCTCTGTCTTGCTGACAATTTTTGCAAACAATTTCACATATCCGAAGAACTAGAGAAAGTCGTCAGTATGCTCCCTTTTCTGTCACATCATTCATAAACATTACGTTTTTATAAAGAGAAGCAGATAATATATGCTCCGTCTATCCATACTATGGTCGATATTCAGTTCTTATATTATATTTAAAACTTTTAGGTACAGTCTTAAGATGTCGCGAATCAACCAGAAGACCATATTAACATCTTAAAACATTACAACGATCTTGAAATAAGAACAAACGATAAATACCGGCCTATGTTTATGAATTTATAGGAAAATTGCAGTCTACGCGGCTGTTTTTTCTTTCATCAATGATAGTAATTTGATTTATTATTTCGACGATCGTGATAAATTTCGTGATAGATGCTTTTGAAGAAGATATTTCAACGACGAAATCGGTTCGGTCGCTTGAAAACGAACGACAATGTCCTAATTAAGTTCATCGTTAATGCATATCGCGAAGTCATAACGCGCGCACTATTTCCTTTTGGAACGCGTTTGATTAAAATCCATTTATCAATGAAATCGCGTCCCATTTCTGACTTTTGTAAACGGTGGAAACACGCGACTGCGACGGATTTTCCTTTAGCCTTACTATCCGATTCAACATCCGTTTCTTTCTCTTCTTCCGTCCGTTTCTTCCCGTTTTACTATCCCGAAAGCGGAAAGCGACGATAAAGCATGAATTAATAATCGCCCTGCCTCCTTATTCCGATCTTCGTCTTGTTTCCTCCTGTCGCTGTATTATGCAGCATCTGCTGACATTACATTGCATAATAGAGTGTCGCGAGATGCAGCCGTTTATCTACAGATATTGTCGCATTATTCGAGCAATTCTTTTTTAAGACCTGCGAATTTTTTTGCAAATAGGACAAATGATTCTATTTCTTTTACTTTAAAAATCTCACGTTTTCCAATAGAGACATTAAATACACGCGGAAGTATAGGATTCCCTAGATTCAGTCTCTGTTTTTTCCCCTTATTTTTCTATGGAACGAAAAGAATGATAAATTCTTTATTCTTAGAATTTCTTACTGTGAGAGATAGTGATTGAAAATAAAAAGGTATTTCGTAATAAAGAATGTATACATAATATATAATATATATTATATAATATATTATATCTTTTCTTTAAAACATTAAATTTTAATAAAACATTATTTCACATAATATTGGAAATTTATCTAGCAAAAGATCTTTCTAAAATAATAAATATAATATCATTTCAGAAACACTTTTTGTTAGATAAATTTGCAGTATGTGAAATATTGTTTTGTTTACAATTAAATATTTTAAAGAAAAAAGAGGAGGAGATTTTAATAGCACTATTATTTATTTCACTAAGAGCTTGTATGGACCTTATAGTGCATGATAGTTGAGACACTTTGTTAATCGATGCTAATAACGTGTTGTGTTGCAACAAGGTCTGTTAAAGCTGCGTATATGCAAGAGCAATATGTATGTGAAATGTGACGCGAGAATGTCGATTTTCCTCGGGCGCTGAAAATGAGATAGCCATGTACCTTTGAGCGACAATTTCACAAGGGTGGTTTATCGTAGAAACGTAATCTCCATATCTATATATCGAAAGTTATCGATGAGAGAACGCGATGAATTTATTAAAAAAATTAAAAATAAGTTGAAATATAAAAAGATCAATAATCTACTTATTTTGATTATTTATTTATTTAAGAACTGATTTTTTGTGAAAAAGAATTCAAACCGTTGAAATTTATCGTGAAATCTTGATGTGGCTATACGAAGCAAAAGTTCGTGGATAAAATATCTATCGATATTTTTCGCACGGCGAAAAGTGATTGGTCGTGAAAATTTACTTTTGTTAGCGGCGTTTCCTCGCCGGAAGACTGTTCCCTCTACCTCTTTCCTCAGGAGAGATAAGAAAAACGAAGTGCAGACAGAATTCGAGAAGAGGTGCTGCAGCCGGATCTTGACTCTTGATTACTTGACGAGCGGGCGACTCGAATCGATAATCGGCACATTGCTGGTGCAATCTTTGCTAACTAAAATGATAATGCGAGGAATCCGTTTTTTCGTGGATATTAGACAAACTGCTATGCGGATGGCAAATTCCCCGCCGTCAAATAAAAAAAAAAGACGACATAATCGTTAATTTCTGACCATAATTGCGTGCTTTTATTTGATTATTTTTAAAATTTGTTCTCAAAAAGCTTTTTGAATATTTCTTTCAAAGCGTTATATTTTTTAATTAAACTTAAAAGATGAGTGGGCTATTGGAGGTGGGCCTTACACAAGTTATTTTGTTGTGAATAATGAAATTAGTATAAAGATATTATTTATAAATTATATTTAAAAATTCAACCAATTGAATCTATTCAATCAAACGACGTTTCGACTCTGGTCATCTTCAGTGATTTTACAAATTTAAATAATCTTAATTAACTAATACAATGTGTTAAATCTATATAAACTATAATTCTCCATTTGTCAATTATACAAAATTTTGTTCTTCATTATCATATTGTTCTTCTTCATGTAATCGCATTTTATTGTTGTATTCAAGATTACGATGTATTATGTGGAACGTAGCAGATCCGAGGTTTATTTTATG
>Ga0157364_1008050_pt1 | contig 10904 bp, 8 predicted proteins | sample AttsexASBM2_FD_111476 | JGI IMG/M metagenome (GOLD analysis project Ga0157364, IMG submission 111476) | Fungus gardens microbial communities from leaf cutter ant in Ribeirão Preto, State of São Paulo, Brazil - Atta sexdens ASBM2 | ecosystem: Host-associated > Fungi > Mycelium > Unclassified ... | reverse complement strand
GCGAATGAGGGAAATAAACGAGAGAAGGGGAGGAGGAAGAAGAGAAGGAGGAGGAGGAGAAGGGGAGGAGATGAAGGATGGGGAAGCTGCTGCTGAGCCTGAATGAGTGGCGATCGAGGATAGAAGGGGAAGGACGCTGACGGAAACGATGTCGGTGATATGAAAAGTGTCATCGAGCGCGGTCCAGAAGAATGTTTGATAAGGGGGATGAGAAACAGCAATGAATAATTGAGAAATGAACAATTTAGGCTAGTTAGGCAGAGCCGCCCCGTTGCCGACGTTCTGTAGATGACATTCTCTCTCTCTCTCTCACTTACTCACTCACTCTCACAACAAAGAGGAAGAGTCTTTCTCATCACCGAAAACGCGCGAAATTTCAGTATCCAGAGTTACGACGGTATGCAAATAATTAAAAGTCGTTATACTGGTAATTGCATTAAGACGGGCCTGCACTTAATTAACTCACCGACAGCGACGGTGGCAGCTCGTTGCGCGGATTCTGCGATGTATCAGCGTGTTGAAAGACACGCGGCCTTGTTACAGTGTCAATGGCACGCCTTGGGATACTCCGGTAAGACGATTCTCTAGACTTAGTAAATGATGAAAGAGAGATTTTTGAAGTGTCGAAAGTGGATATTTCGACAATAGGTACTTTTTTTTAATAGTATCTGGTTTATACTGGAGTGAGATTTAAATGCGCTTTGGAAATAGATGACATTTATGTTCGTTTTTCTGTTATAAATGTATCAACAGGAAGTAAATCAATCGTATGAACAACGTACAATTTTTATGTCACATAACGTACAGCTGGCTTTTTTTTTACCGTTTACAAACTTCGTGGCCTGTGTTTAACGCGTCGATGCAGTTTTAATCCGGCGGAAAGCTGGTCCGTTTTTTACGTGTCCGGTTCATTGGCAGTATCGAAATCCGTGCGCCGCACGTGCGGGATTAATTTGCCATTTCCGATATGTATATACATTTCCATTTCGGCAGCGATGGAGTTTCATCGATCGTCGGGCGCGTAACGCAAAATAAACGCTTGTCAATCAATGGTCGAGGAGAGAGAAAGAGAGAGGTGAGAGAGCATAGGAAGATGAGCTACTGGGTGGGTGTGGGAGGCACAGCGATGCAACGGTGAGAGTGAAAGAGAGATGCACCGAGAGGAAGAGTGAGAGATCGGAATTGCCGGAGAACAACTACGGACACGTGCCACGTACGATTCAACTCTCGCGGATTACGTACGCCGTGGCGCGGAACGTTTTGATAAAACGCAGTTCTCGCTGCGGGAACAGAGGTTTCATGGTCTCATTAATATCTCTGTACGCATCGGGAGAGATTCGTAATAAGATTTGTATTTATGGCTGCTTGGAAAATTAATGGCTATTAATTATTTGCCACTGTCTAAGATAGGAGGATCGAACAGAAATTCCATCTCGAGCGAAAGGTGTGGCTTGAAAAGATGTACTCTGTCAAAAGTATGATAAAATATAACCTTAATTAATTAAATAGAATGTATACGTATAGAGAGGAAGAGAAAGCTACTATAGTTTTAAAATAAAATTTTAACACAAGCAAATTCTATATGTTAAAGGATCTACACTGCAGGGAAGAGTACTAAATCCCATTAGTGATTTATGGCGATTTAAATTTCTTTCTTATTGTAGCTGACACTGGTAAATTTTAAAGAAATGAAAAAATGAAGACTACATTTATGTAGCTTTCAAATCTCTCTCTCTCTCTCTCTCTCTCTCTCTCTCTTTCTCTCTCTCTCTTGTGATTATCTAGCACATTTATTTAGTACTTTAAATGCAAAGTATATGATAGGACAAACCAGATAATTTCATTTTTCTCGTTGTATGCTCTGAAAATATTTTTTGGTCTATTTATTAAAAAAAAAAGAGATATTATTCATTAAAAAATGAGACTGATTTTTATTTTCGAGTTGACTGCACCCATATAATTAAATGAAAAAAGTTGTTGCTGTAATCATTCTCGTTAAGAACATTCCTGGTCGAAAGCATCCCCCAAACCGATTCACGCCGGCTCATCGCGGTACATGGCAAGCCCATCCAGGCAGGTAGCAGCGCGGTGATTCGAATTTACCCACGCCCTGCTTATCGCGCGGAGTTCATCTAACCACTCGCTCATTGCCTATAAAAAGACTGCAAAAAGCCGCGGAAAAAAAGCAACGAGCCCTCCCTGTGTGCGCGTGCGTGCGAGCGCACCGCAAAAAGGAGGTGGTGCGCACAGCGATCGGCGACGTGAGAGCGAGAGAGTGAGAGAAAAAAAAGAGGCGGCCCGCGGTTCATACTGTGTTCACACTTGTGCATGTGTGCGCGCGTGCGCGCGCGCGGGCGTCTGTGTTTACGTATCGTAATGTGTGCATGTGTCGAGGCCTGCCACGAGAGGGATATTTTTTCGAGAAGCCACTCGACGAGAGAGAGACGCATCTCGATCGTGGAAGCGTGCTGCCCGGCCACCGGAAGTTGTCGCGCACTGCCCATCCCGCGAGAGAGAGGGAGTGAGAGAGAGAGAGAGAGAGAGAACGAAAGAGAGCGTGAGGAAGGGGGAAAGAGTTAAAGAGTGGAAGCAAAGGGCTGGGGCGGAGGTAGGCGGCCGATGAGAGAGAGGATGCTGGACGCGCGGGGGTGCGCAGAGGGAGAACGAGAAGGGCAGCAGCGGGTGCTCTCTCGGGCGCTTTTAAATATAGTCGCGCACACCGAGCTACCGGACTGGCGTGTACACACGCGGCCGCGCGTACGTGGCGCGCGTTATGCACGCCTGTGTGTACGCTCGCGCGCGCGGGTGCACGCAAACAGCGTGTTATCAAAGGATTGGAAGCCAGGCGAAGCGCCTCTGCATGAAATTTTGCGTGCATTATAAATGCGCGCGGAGCCCTTGCAGGCGGAAGAGAGAGGAATGTGCAGCGTGCTTTGAAAGAAGGGAAAAAGAGAGAGAGGGGGGGGGGAGAGAGAAGCCGAAGGGACGACGGTACGAGGAGGAGAGAAAAAGAGAGAGGGACGACGATGAAGGGAGGAGAGACAGATAGAGTCCCGACTAACCCGGGTTAGGTTGGGCAAGGTACGTTGGTTGGTCGGACGCGGCTCTAACCTACCGTAACGCTATAAAAATAACGGCTCACTCCGTCCTCGTCGCGCAAGTCCGCGTACACACCGCTCGCATCTTTCTCTACCGATCGGTGCATCGCTCTGCGTCCTCGTTGTACGTGCGATTGTCACACCAACGACGATTTCTCTCGCACGTTCACAGAATACGGGGAAGGGTAAGGAACCATGAGAGCGAGAAAAGGATGGGATGGAGCGAAGAAGGAAAAGTCGAGCGGTCCGCGAGGAAAGGGTGGCACGTGTGCGTGCAGAGCATGTGTTACGTGAGAGACCCGTTTACGCTGCGCGAAAATTGCACCGTGCCAACGTTCCTTCATCCATGGACCACTCGAGGAACCGTCATCATCGCGATGACCAGCGCAGGTATACGCGTTGCGAAACATTCCGTACACGTTACTTGCGAGTAGTCCCTGAAAATTTCTTCTACGGAATTCTCGAATTATTTGATCTTTTGCATCGTAATCCGACAAACGGCGAAAAAATTTCTTAATTATTTCAATATACTAAATTATCTATATTATTCTATATTATAGAACTTGTTATAGTATAATGCTAATTAAAATTTTTAGAAATAAGTTATGAGAATATTTTTATTATATCATGTTTCTAATTATTTCATGTTTAATTAATAATAAACAAGAGAGTAAAACTGTCTGTAACATGTATGTCACACCGCAAGTAGTATTCGTTGCATTTTTTTCATGAATTTATTTTTTCATTTCTTTACTTTAGATCAGAAATGTCTAAAGCGTGATGTGATACATCTTATAAATATTTTAACGTAGGTGTATCAATGTCGCCTGCTTTCATGACAGCGATAAAGGATAAAGTTATATTGCCCTTTTCCAAGTTCATTTTGAGGCGATTGAATTTCTTTTGTGCATATGCGACAACATATTTTTAAACCATTAAATTGTTTAAAATTTCATCTATTACAATCAGAAATATTTGAAAAATTTATAAGTTTAGGCTTAGGTACTTAAATCCTAATGATTTTCACATTACAATTTACATAGATATTATGGACTGTAAATACACGTTATAAATGAATAATGATGACTACAATGTGGAACAAATAGAGTCGTGAAATTCAATTGAGAAAAAAAAACAATTTTAGTGTAGGAAATTGTTAAAACTATAACATGAATGCTTATAATATTTAATATAAATTATATTTCTCCATGCTTGTTAATTGATATTTTATATTAATAGCAATATAATGTTTAGAATTTTTAACATGCTCGATTAATTTCAATCTTATTAGGCTCGAAATTATTTAAGGTGAAATCGTCCTGTGACGATTGACGATTACATGATTTTGGTGTTCGGTGACTTGGTTGGATACTTCATTGTGACAGATAATTATTCTCTGACGATTGATATTATCAGTCTGCCGAGTATCAGGTGCAAATGCATCGTTTAGCAAGTAATTAGTTTTTAATTCAATTATTGGCGCAATTGATACACAATTTTGATTTTCGTCTGGGAGCACCAAGTTTTCACGAGCAATCATTTTTGGATGATACCAATCATCGTTGGAACACTGTATGCCCGACATATATGCGTGTACAAATACACGGGTCGGGAAACGGAACGCATAACAAATGTAAATCGAATTATGGGGAATTCCGCTTGTATGGTTTTGATATTTGATCGTTATTTACAAATATGCTCAATACTTAACGAAGCTCATTACCGATGACGATAAAACGTTTCGCGAACATTATCGTGTAAGTAAGCATTTTCACGTTAATTACGTAGCTTGAGCGTAAATAAATAAACAAGAATACTCTGTTCGTTTTCAGTCTCTGCTCGTTAAACGGCAAAACTTCATTTATTTTAATAATAATATAAGAATTTACAATACTTGTTTCACGAGAGATTACAGATAGTACATGGATGAGTCAATAAATAACCTTTTTACCTTGATTGTTGAGGGCAATTTAAAGTAATTATTGACAGACCTATCATAATAATAGTTACATCTAGATTTCAAGAGTATGTATACGCGGAATGATTGGTTTTGCAAAAATATTGAAAAATTTAGAAACAAATCTAAAAATAATTTTGTTGGACTATCAAAATAATTATATAAAATGCTCAAATTGCTTGTCAAAATTTTTTGCAATATTGCTTATTATATTTGGGATTCTTAATTATTTTTTGTAAATAATGATTTTAATGATTCAACAAAATTATTTTTAAACATGTATTAAGCAAAATTTTTAGATACTTCAGCAAAATCGTACTTTCTTTGTAACTGTAAAATCGATTATAAATAGAGAAGCGATATTTATTTAACGATGAGAAAAACTTGAATGCGTCACTGCGAAGTCAGTTGATTAAGAGACGTAGCATAATTTTATCTCGCGTTTCCCTGAAATTGTATGGTGCGTCGCGAGACTCCGTCTCGAGTACAGGATCAACGATGCACCAGTCGGTCCACCTGTCTCGCGGGAAGAAGGGTGAGTTCGCTTATTGGCAGGGCGAAGCTTTCTCGAACCGGTTGGCACCTGTTCCACGCATACTACATCCACTCGGCCACACTCTTTCGTTCATAATGGAGAGGAACAAGACAAGTCGTGACGAAGTGCACAATGTAAGGATAACCATTTTAAAAAGAAGTGTTGTTCATTTTATCTTTCTAAAGAATTAACGATATTGGTCAATATAAATAATAAAAAAATAGATGTTAAAAACTGAAGCATTATTAGCGTTTAAAATAATTGAGCGAATTTAACTTTTATTTTAGCTCCTAAATTCAAGATCCATTTTGGGACAAACCTATATTGCAAATCCAAGTGTATAAAAATTACTTTAATATATGTGTGTTATTTAGTTTTCCGTATAAAAATGACATTACACTGAAAAAAAATATAGCCAATTTTAATAAATATTTAGTTAAATGCAACTAAATATTTATTAAATATAAAGAAATATTTATTTGATACAAGAAATGTAAATTTGATTTAATCATTTTTTTTACTAAACAAATATTTATTTATTGTAAGTAAATATTTATTTGGCAGCATTGAACTAAATATTTATTAAAATTGACTATATTTTTTTCTCAGTATATATATATATATATATATCTATTTTGTATTCACTATAATGGGTTATTTTTACACAAAAAATTATATAATCACACTCTATTGCAGCTACTTTTTATATATTTAAATTTGCAGTGTAATACTTAAATTACAAGTTACAATGAATTTCAAGTTAATTTCGATTAAGAGCATTTTCGTTTCAAACGAAGTGAATTACGCAATAGGAAATATGATAAAGAAAAACATCCAATGTAACTTCATAGTGCCGGACACTCGTAGTATTCCATAAAGATCGATCTTTGGTAGCGAAGTAGACAGTAGATGACAGTAGACACTAAGAGTGCGCGATCGTGCCGTATGTATGAGCGTTAGGACGGCGCGCGCCAGACGTTTATTAATATTTATACGTAAATAGAGATATCGAATCTCTCGTACGGGGATTGAGATATCAGACGAGCGAGAACGTGGCGTGCGGCGAGCTTGTACGATCGACGATCGCGATCCAGCATCGGCTCTCTCGAGCGAGGCCGTTGCCACGATCGGAAGATAAAACGGTATCAGGTGCAAAAGACTGATCGGAGTTTGCTCTCGTTTGCCGCTTATGAGAAGCGCGCACATAATTCATCGCGATGAAGGACCTGAGAACGGCGTAGCTGAATTATTAATGTCACCGATATCGTTACATGTTGTTATTAATGTTTGACGATACCAAATTCCTTCCGTGCTCTCGCGGTGCACAACTCGTCAGAATAAATGATTAGCACTTGATCATTACCATTTTTCTCCATTTGACGTCTTAAATGCGAATCGTGAAATTATCGTTAAGAAAAGAATAATCATTTCTTGCTTTACACGGTCTGTTAAATTGATGGCGATACCAACTGACTTTTTGTCTGATAGCGTCTAGTAAAATGTAACCGCATCACTTAAAACTAAACTTTATCCGTGCACACGTAATATCTTGCAAGATTACAGGTATTGACAACGTCCTTAGAGAATTAAACCACAAGCTTTTTCTAAAGATTTTATTTTTCGTACTAAGACTTCGCATGTGCAATAAAGAGATAGAAACAGCTACCTACAATATTCTTTCTCGTTTCGTGGAGAGGAAATCTGGATCGTTCGTAGAATGCTGGTGCATTCGATCGTCTTGATACATAAGAAATAAAATTTATTTGATGTAACTCTGTACTGAGAATCGAGATTTAAATAAAGTTTGAGCATCCATTGCAATAGCGATATTACGATAAACATCGGAATGCTTGAGAATTTCCGTTTATAAAAAAAAAATTTGCAAGACATGTTACAAAATCTCAGAATTATCTCAAATAGGAATTATGTTAAAGTAGTGCTACTATATCAAAAAATAATATTAAGAACTATGTCAGTATAAATAATTAGATCAGAGTTATGAGAAAGAAAAAGAGGGAGATTGCAATAAAACAGTTATTTTTTTATTTATTTCCTCACGATTTGAATTCCTGACGTGTTTCCTAACGAGTTTCGATAATTCAGTCGATCGAAATGTTTTATCAAGCTGATGCATCGCTTTAATTTTAATTGCATTTTTCTTATGTTTTATATAAGTACAATAATATTGATATTAAGGAAGTTTCCTACGCGATTACAATATTGGAGAAAAGAGAAATCATTATTCGATATTTCTCGATACGACGTACCCAGCCACCTTCTTTCGACCTCCGGTAGATCTCGAGCACGTCGAAAAACGCACGCATTTCTATGAGGCATGGATTTTTTAATCCGCAAGATCAATCTTTTGCAGCCAATTCTCTTATTCATCGCCGGAATCGGCAATTTTCCGCTCTCAGCATCAAAATGCATGCCACCTTTCGTTCTATCCCTCTTTGTTGAAATGTGCATGTGCAACCTGACAAGCCGTACGAGACCTGGCCACAGTCAGGTCGCCGCACGCAGGGGGCACGTACACGCCCCCTATACGTCGCTTGGATCGGGGGTGGCTGTCGGCCTAAAGGGTAGATATACGCACCGCGAGTTACGTTGGGGTAGGCCTACCGGCTCGGCCTGTGTGGGCGTGGGTGACTCCACCCCGCTGAAGGTTCATCCTTCTGGGGGATAAAAAAATAGAGAGACAGAGGGAGATCCGCTGCATAGTCGAAGGTAGCGGAGAAAGATGGGAAGGGAATAGGTCAGGTCGTGAGGGCCAGAGAAGCAAATCTAGTCGCGCGCGTTTGTGATGGTTTCGTGGCACTCTAGTGTATATTAACTTGCTCTCTTGTTCTTCTGTTCGATTTCCGAATTTTTCCTTTAATTCAACTCTCATTGTTGCAGTCGTCTATTCAGATGCTTATTCGAAACTCGAAACGCACTGTTCAATCTCATTTTTAATGATAATAAGTTGCGTTGATAATCCTTCGTATAGGGAACTAGCAGTGCACAACATCGTGTCTATTAAAAATGTGACGCTCGAGTTGAATTTTCAATTTTTATCCGCTTTGGAAAAAAAAACATTAATAGTATCGCTTTAAACAATTTGCGTAAATCGAAGAGCTTTGTGATATAAAATAATAATAATAAATAATAAAAGTAAATAAACAATCGCTTCTTCGTTTTTTCGTTAATTTCAAAAACCTTTATAAAGGTTACCTATATCTTACATAGAAAAAGGTAATGAGCAAAAAATAGCCTTATCAAGTGCATGTAACTAATAGGTTGTAGAAGCTATTTACATCCTACCCTATATAGGTACCTTTTGCAATACTTCTAAGAAAATATTTCGCCTGTGTTAGTTTAATAATGTTTATTACAGCTATAAATTTTTAAGTACATGTCGTATTTTCAAACTGCCGATAATACATATTAATATCAGCTAACTTTCACTTGTTATATGTTTAATAATCATTGAAGCTTCTTCCCATCAAGCTTATTTTATTTTATAATTATCTTCAATATAAGGATTTTTTAAGATTATACTAAAACCATTCAAAAGACACTAAGACATTAAAATTTTATTTACTATTTATAGTCTTTTTATATGACATATATAATTAATATATATAATTTGTGTAATTAAATACATATTTTATACACAACTACACAGAGTTTTAAATCAAAATATGCAATAATTATTGATATTTTTACAATAATATATACAATTTATCATTCCAACATGCACATTGAATTTTGCTCTTGAGTTTCGGTAAATTTGCTCTTGACGTTCTTTGGATGAATACCGACCGACAGTTCTTATTTTACTCACGCCCCTGAATAATCACGCCGCCATGGAGAAAGAGAGGAGTCAAGCGAATTCGCGATGGCGTAGGTCGGGCCCTCCTTGGCCTTGGCGGTACCCTTGGATTTCGGTCGGTGTCCTTGGCACTGATGGCGGCCACTTGGGCCGGTTACCACTTTATTTCCCTCCACCTCCTCCATTGCAGCACATTCTCCTTCTTCTTTCAATCTGCTCCCTTCTCTTCGCTTCCTCCTTCGCCGAACGTTCTGCCTCTCGCTTTTTCTTATTTCCTCTCTCCCTTTCTCTTTCTCTCTGCTTTATTTATTTATTCTTTTGGGCCGGCGGCCGCTCTTTGTCCCTTGGCACGCCGGCCGGTTGGCTGCCCGCTCGTCGTTGGACGTTGCTCCTTCGAATACTTCTGCTCTCGAAACACCAACGTTCGACGACGTCTTGCCCAAGCAAGCATACAGTGACCTACCATGGTTAGCAGGAGAGAGAAAGAAAGAAGGAGTACCTACCTGGCAGGTAGGTACACACCTCACTTCGGCGGGCCCGCAAACTTCGGGTACAGTCCCTGCCAGCATGGACGATATTTCTTAGAGTCATGGCGGTATTGGTTCCTCACGATATGTGCCGACCCATACGTCCTTTCATTTAAATTTTTTTTTAACCTAGCCTCATATTCAAAGTAACTAGACTTCTTATTAAAAATTCGTAAAAAATTCGTAAAAAATTCGTAATAGATACATAATATTAATTTTTTATTAAGTTTTTAACTTTTAAATAGCAATTCATTTTTAATTCACTAATGCCCATTTTTATCATTGTAGTTTAACTTTAATCTCACAATCAGCTTATTTTTTTATCTTTTTCTAATACTAAGAATTAGAGAAAGATTCCTGAATCAAATTAAACCGAGATTAAAAATTACTTTACGTTAACAGAAATGAACTTAAATTAACGTTTGACTTTCGGTTTTAACTAATATTATCAAATTAATATTATCAAATTAATTATTGGATAACACTCAAATACACCAACAAACGTTCAAAAGATGTTCAAGAGATATCTGAAAGAAATCGAAGTTTTTCTCGATCTTTTAAATGTATCGTCTAGAGATACACTTTACTTTTTTATTGATTTGGAATGTAATCTCAGGATATCGATACTAGCAGCAACGAAGCGTCATAGGCATTTCAGTGGCCGATAAAACTAGGAGACGGGATGAGCTGATAGGTGAAGCAAAAGGAAGGAGAAAAGAAGAAGAAAACCGCACTCAACAGCCGCAGCAACAGAGGCAGCGAGTGGCAGCAGGCGGCAGCTGCACTCGCAGAGCCAATAACCTTGTTTCGAATCATCTTACTCACGTAACGTCGTTGCTATAGTGAGTCCAACTATATCCGCTCCTTCTTAGACCTGACGCCCGCGGTGTGCACCGCTCGTGGACTTCATAGATGTTACACGTCGCGCATACGTATGAGTATACGTATAGAAGGTGTTCCTTTACGATCGCCT